>Ga0224495_10000031_pt1 | contig 123533 bp, 121 predicted proteins | sample SF_Jul11_sed_USG_FD_168128 | JGI IMG/M metagenome (GOLD analysis project Ga0224495, IMG submission 168128) | Sediment microbial communities from San Francisco Bay, California, United States - SF_Jul11_sed_USGS_4_1 | ecosystem: Environmental > Aquatic > Marine > Sediment | place: USA...
ATCCAAAAAGAGTAAGTAGCGGTAGCCCCCGGGGCAACTGATGATTCTTCAAACTGAACTCTATTGGCAGAGACCCAGCCAGAGGGGTTGCCCCCTTCTCTGGTAAAGGGGGAGATGCGGTCTCTTGACCGTGAAGTAGCCAGATTAACTTGGCCTTTCTGCCAAGTGGCAGTGCCGGTGTTTCTGACCCTTACCCAGAGATTGGCGGCTTGGCCCGGGGCGAGGGTGGCATAGCCGCTTTGGCTGACGTGGCTGTGGCGGTACTTGTCAAGCTCCCTAACAGAGGTTACATCCCAATAAATACCGTAGTCTTCCATCCAGCCGACTCCGTCAGCTACCAGCTGGAAGTGTTCGCGGTAGGTGCCGGTTGATACGCCGTCGTTTCTTATCCAAAAAGAGTAAGTAGCGGTAGCCCCCGGGGCAACTGATGATTCTTCAAACTGAACTCTATTGGCAGAGACCCAGCCAGAGGGGTTGCCCCCTTCTCTGGTAAAGGGGGAGATGCGGTCTCTTGGCCGTGAAGTAGCCAGATTAACTTGGCCTTTCTGCCAAGTGGCAGTGCCGGTGTTTCTGACCCTTACCCAGAGATTGGCGGCTTGGCCCGGGGCGAGGGTGGCATAGCCGCTTTGGCTGACGTGAACATGGGCGAACTCATTTAAATGCAGCTGATAGGTATTAAAATAAAGGTTCCAAAAATTATAGTTGCCATTGTAAACGTGGGGAGTGTAGCGATAAAGAGAAGCGGTGGCCCGGTTGTCAAAACGGCCGCAATTAGTTCCATTCCAGTCAACAAAGCAAAAATCCTGGCCGACCTGATAGTCGGCAAAGCCATAGCCGTAAGCGCGCTCATAGTTGTAGCGAAACTGCCAAGCGCCGTTTTCAACCTGCTTGGTAAAGCCGGCGTAAGCCGGATTGCAGCTGCCCGAGTCCGGACAGGCATAGCCCATCGCTTTGGCCAGAGCAACGTCATCGCGATAGGTCTTGGAAATCAGGCTTTGTTCTTTTTGGAGCGTGACTAGAATAACCGCTGGATTAACCGTCCCCGTTGAGGTGTTAATCGTAATGCCGTTTATCGAACCAGAGGCATCACCATAGCCATGAGAGGCGTCGTAAATTATCTGCGCTGCCGAGCGGCCGCCCTCGGAAAATTCTTTAAGATAGCTGCCACGGCTTTCCAAAAACCGCTGGATAGCCACCGTATCCATATGAGCGATATTGATAAAGCGGGCATCCTCGACTAAGTTACTTTGATTAAAATCGGCCGCCTGCGCGGGCGCTTTTCCAACCAAAATCATCCCGCCTAAAACCAAAAGCAGGGTAATGTATTTAAGAAAAGCTATTATTCCCCTCATTAACATAAATTATACCAAAAAAATAATTTCTAGGCATCAGGTTTCAGGTCACAGACTACGAAATTCAGGTTTCAGAAAATAGCGCATTCTCCCTGGTACCTGGTGCCTGAGTCCTATTTGAAATTCACCTTCTCTGAAACAATATAAAGGGGCCGGTCCTGTTCTTCAGTATAAATACGCCCTAAATATTCGCCAATAACACCAAGAATAACCAGCTCAACGCCAGCGGCGAGCAAAACAATCACCGTCAGAGAGGTCCAGCCCTGCACCACGCGGTCGGGATGAGCCAGCTTCAAATAAATAACATAACCGGCGTAAACCAGACCACCAGCCGTTGCGATAATCCCAAGCCAACTGGCGACTTTTAAGGGTTTGTGGGAAAAAGAAAAAATTCCGTCTAGGGCAAGCTTAAGCATCCTGCGAAACGGGTAGTGGGTTTTACCCGACTTCCTTTGATCGCGGTCAAACTCCACTGCTGTTTGGTGAAAACCCACCCAGCTCGAAAGCCCCCGCATAAAACGCGAGTGCTCGCGCAAAGACCTCATCGCTTGGACGACTTTTTTGTCCATCAAGCGAAAATCTCCCGTGTCAACCGGGATAGAAGTGTCGGAAAGCCGATCTAAAATCCGATAAAATGCCCTAGCGGTAAATTTTTTTAAAAAGCCGTCTCGGCGCGCTCGGCGCTTGGCATAAACCACCTCCGCTCCGCTGCGCCAGGCCTCAATCATTTTAAGGATCAGCTCTGGCGGATCCTGCAAATCGGTATCAATCGTGACGACAGCATCACCTTTTGCCGCATCCAGCCCGCAAGTTATGGCCGCCTGATGGCCGAAATTACGCGAAAAAGAGATTACTTTAATTCTGCGGTCCGATTTCGCCAAACCCCTTAACTGTTTAAGAGACCCGTCAGTGCTCCCGTCATCAACAAAAATCATCTCATAATTACGAAGGTGGGAGAGAACTTTCCTCAGCCTCTCGCAAAAGGGTCTTATATTTCCTTTCTCGTTATAAACAGGGGCGACAATGGAGATTTTCATAACACCAGTTAAAAGTTAAAAGGGTAAAGTTAAAAGGAAATCAACTCCAGCTAGAGAGTAGAGCCTTTTTGAAAAGATTTCAACAAAACCACGGCTGGCCTAGGTGGCTAAGCTAAGGCGATTGCCAGACAAACAACAACTTCGGCCCCCGCTCTTTTAAGAACCTTCGTTGCTTCTTCAACGGTTGCTCCGGAAGTTATCACGTCATCAACAAGAATAACCTTTTTAGGTAGATTAAGCTTCGCGGCTACATCAAAACTATTTTTAACATTCCTGCGGCGCTCGGCTTTTGAGCCAACCTGAACCTGCGAGGCACGCCCTTTTGTCCTGCACAAGATTTCAACCCATTTAAGGCCAAGCATTTCCGACAGCTCTCGGCACAAAAGCTCGGCCTGATTATAGCCCCGAAACGCCCGGCGTTTTCTTGAAAGGGGGATCGGAACAAGAACAAAATTCTTATAATCTTCATCTCCGCGAACAAGCTTCGCCATCTGGATAACAACGGGAGAAGCTAGAGCGGTGATGTCCTCATACTTAAAGCTATGAATCAACTCCCTAGAAGCGCCTTCGAATTTATAACAAGCCAGAACCCTGTCGGGAGTAAACCTCCCCCGGCACTTGGGACAATACAGGCCGTAGGGATTCTTCCGGCCGCAACGCAGACAGCCGAGTCTTGCCCGGGGCAAGACTTCAAGGCAACTATCGCAAACAGACGCTCCGGTTTCAGAACATAAAACGCAACTCAAAGGAAAAACAAAATCTAAGATTGTCCCTAGTTTAAGCATTTTCTGACCGAACCCAATTTAATAGTTCACGTGTAGTATTTCAAGAGGAGAGGATCTCGCCGGACTAATCGATGTTCCATAGCGATCAACAGTCTCCGGATCCCAGCTAACGCCGGCCAAGGGAGATCTATCCTGCCAATTGGCCAAATAACCACCCCTTTCCTGTTTTCCTCCGGTCTGCGTATTCACATTCCTCGCGATATTCGTCAAGTCATCCCAGATCGAAGCGCTACCTCCCTGCATAGAAGTTGTCTCCAGCTCTTTGTACATCCACTCCGGAAAAATCATGCTAAACGGTATCAGCTTATCGTTTCGATCGAGCCCATCTTCACTGGCGCAATCTGCCTTATCAATCGACAAAATCGCATAGGCAATCTGTGTCTCCTTGTAAATCGCGATGTCTCTTGCCTTTGACGAGAGTTCCTCGTACTGGAAAACGCCGGGATTCAAGGTCGAATAGGGTCGAGGCTTTTCGGCCGCAATCTCTTCTGAAACATTCCACTCCTCCGGGAGGACATCTCTCGGACGGTCTGGGAATCTATTTACGCCACATTCGATCTTGCAGACGCCTGCAGGACGGGGCGGGGCGGGCCGAGGACTAAGAAATCCTTCCCCTTCGTCAAAAAGAATATCGAATTCGTAAAACTTCATTGGAATTGGCTCTCTGCAGCCTATATGCGGGTCGGGATTAGGATAAAAAACCGTGCATTTCACTTTATCAGCGCCGGCGATCCTTACCCCCACGCCCCGATGGATGGTTGAAACGGAAGGCGGGTTGTCAGGCTGGGTATAGAGGTCGCTGTCAGCATCTGATGAGTCAATATCGAGCTTGATTTTATCGTGTTTTGGGTCGCCAAAATTCGTCCAGCCCGGACAATTAGCTTTGTTCGCTGGCCCATTAGCCAAATAGGTAAGCATATCAATCAGCCGAGAGTCAAAATAAACTGTCTTATCAGATGCCTGCCGAGGTTCTTTGGTTGTCCCTACAAATTCATATGGCTCGCCCCTTTGGCCGGAGGAAAAAAACCCACTCTCGAAAGCAACCCAGTCAGCTGTTTTTATCATCCTCAAGCTGGTCGTGCCGTAATAGCCGATAATCCCAACCGCTGACATCATAAAATAAATAAAGCCAATAAGAAGAAGCGCCAAAGCAAGAGGCCATTTGACATAATGCCAAAACCTTCGCCTTCTTTTTGTAGCTACCTTCGGTTCGGCTTGAAGCGCGATAAATCCCTCCTTGCCTCAAAAAAACGCTAAAAATTATTTCAGCAACGTCTTAATATATTTTAGCAGATTTTTCTTGAGAGCAGGATTTTTAAGGGCTAGCTTCAGGGTTGCCTTAATATAACCCTCGACTTCACCCGCATCGAGCCTCTCGCCTTCAAACTCATAGGCATAAACCGGCTCTTGCTTCAAAAGGGTTTTTATTGCGTCGGTCATCTGAATTTCCCCGCCATATCCCGGCCTAGTTTTTTCGATAATCTTAAAAATCTTTTTGGGTAAAATCAACCGCCCCATAACGGCTAAATTTGAGGGCGCTTTCCTGGGTCCCGGTTTTTCTACGATATCAACAATTTTTTTCAAGCGCCGATTTGTAGTCGGCTCTACTCTCATAATCCCGTAGCGGCTTAGCCCCTCTTCGTCCGTTTGGGCAACCGCCAGCATCGCAACCGGATTTTTATTAAACTGATCACACATTTGCTTCATACAAGGAGGATTGCAGTCCATCACATCGTCGGGATAAAACACGGCAAAATAATCACCCCGAATTTTGTTCTTGGCCATCAGCACGGCATGCCCCAAGCCAAGTGGCTTGGGTTGATTAACATAGAAAATTTTGGCCAAAGAAGAAATTTTCTTTAGTTCATTAGCCAGCTCATCTTTCCCTTTTCTTCTAAGCTCCGCCTCCAGCTTGAGCGACCTTTTAAAATATCCGTTAACCGAATGCTTGCCTTTGCTCGTTATAAAGATCATCTTCTTTATTCCGGCTGCGGCCGCCTCTTCGACATCATATTGAATAACCGGCTTGTCAAGAAGCGGGAAAAGTTCCTTGGCGACCGATTTTGTCGCCGGCAGCATTCTCGTCCCCAACCCCGCTACGGGGAAAACTGCTTCCGTGATTTTCACCTTAAATCTCCATTTTAAATAGCCTCTAAAACAACAAACGCCCCTCCGGGCTTTGCTTATTTTTCCGAGCCGACAAATCAGTCAACAAGTTCAGCTCGTTATTTTCAAAACTCTAGTCTTTGACTTTTCCTGCTTAGGAATAACGATCGTTAAAATCCCGTCTTTCAAATTCGCCTGGGCCCGGTCGGCGTCAACCGGAACAGGTAGAACATAGGTGCGCGAAAATGCCCCCCAATAACACTCCTGACAAAAATAATCGGCTTGCTCAACCGCCACCTCTTGGCTCCGCTTTCCCCTAACTGTCAAGACTTCATCGGTGATTGAAATCTCCAAATCTTGCGGTTTTACCCCGGCAATCGGCGCCTTAACAACCACTTCATCGTTGGTCTGATAGGCATCAACCGCCAGCTGGCCTTCATACTCTTCAAACCAGCCCTCCTCTTCCTGTGCTTGATTCTTCGCTTTCGACACTGTCCCTCCTCTTTTGGATAGCTTAACTTAATTTTAGTAAAAATGTTTTTACATAGCAAGCACGGCAACACGTCTGCTTGACAGGCCGCCGCCAAAATGGGAAACTCAACTCTTCAGTGCACCTTGACAAGGCCCGTTTTAAGGTGGGCCTGCCAGCCAGCAGGCAGACATCCCAAAGGAGGGTCGGCATGCTAAAGCTAGACCTGCGACGCCGTTTGCGTTTCGCCTGGGCCGAAGCCAAAAGCCGGCCCAGCCGGCTCCGTGGCGTAAGCGCCCGCTACCACGAAGCAGTCGGGGAAGATGTCCCCGAAGAGGAAGCTATTGCCGGCGCGATTCAGGGTCTGCTTGTGGACCTTCGTTCAAACTACGTCATTAGCCCCAAGAATGAGGATAGGCTGCTTGCTCTACTGCGCGAAGGCGGACCAGAGGAGGTTGAGACAGAGATGGTCAACCTTCGCCTTACACTAACCTGGGGCACCAGCAACACCAGCCATCCCCGCCCCAGCAACAGTGAGAGGACTATCGTCTACATCACGACGACCGGCTCTCTCCCCCATCTTCCTTTTCCGGCCGAAAGAAGGATCCTTGAGGACACCCTATCCAACGTTCTGGGGGCCCCTGACCCCTTCGACCACCGCGCTAAGGCCGGCAACCTCGATGCTGTAATCGAGTTTGCCCAAGCAAGAGGAGCGGTGGCGGTCATCGTCCCCTGCAACTTCCCCGATGAGCACGCCCTCGCTTTGCTCAAAAAGCTGGGCGTGCCGGTCATCAGGACCTCGACCAGCCATTCGGCAGATGTCCGGCCAGGCCTGCTTGTACCGTGCCTCGAGAGAGCCATCTGCGACGACCCAGGAGGAATGCGGTGGGTCCGTATCTTCCCTGAAGAGTAACGCACATCACGGATGGAGGGAGCCATGAGCGAAGTCGTCGTCTACGTTGTTGGAAGCGTCCCTGTTGCAGAAGAGGCAGGGACGCTCAATCTCGTCCGGGAGGCGTTTCCCGGCGAGGAGATCGAGTTCTGCCAATGCCCCGTGAGTCGCCGCGCGGTCGCGCCAAGCGCGATCGTTTCCTCGGCGATCGGCCAGCAGGCCAACTACATCCTCGTCTGTGAGGTCTTCACTGAGGTAGTAGCGCTTCAGGAGCTCATTCCTCTCGCGGAAGCGGCACAGGGAGCGAGAGAAGATTCAGGTGAGCGCTTCAAGCCACTCGTTCTCGCGCCGATCCGCCGAGGCGAAGAGCTGGTCCTTGCCCGCATCATCTACTGCGGTGCCGTTGGCTGGGTCCTGCGCTTCTACGAGAAGCGCGAGGACACAGGTGACGACTGGAATATGTGAGAAGCAACTCCACGGAGCCCCGACGGTTCGTCGGGGCTCCTTCCCCCTATTTTGAAATCTCAAACCTCAATTTTTTAACTAGATCGGACCCCAATTTTAAATTAATCCTTGCCACGACTTCTTCCTCTTTCAGCCTCAACAGATGCGCCCTCGCCGCAGACCCAACCGACACCTTCAAAGCACCATTTTTAAAACTTATCGGCTCAAACTCATCACCGGACAGCTCAAGAGCGACAGCGCAAACCCGCGCTGCAGTAGCGACCTTATCTAAACCGTAGTGCTTCAAGCGGCGAGATAAAATATTTTTAAGGTTTTCAGGCCTAGCCATAATTAAAGTTTAATAATTTTTGCTTTTTCAACCACTTCTTTCGGCACCACGCGCTCGTCCGTTGCCGAGATAAAAGTCTGCCCTGAGTCAAAAATCTTCGCCACTGCCTCACGCCTCGGCTGATCAAGCTCGGAAAAAACATCGTCCAAAACCAAAACAGGCGGCTCGCTGTCCTGGGTCAGGAAACGTTTTGTTTCTACTTTGAAAGCCACCGCCGCGGTGCGCTGTTCACCTCGAGATCCGCCATCTTTCAAAACAAAATCGCCATCCAAAAAGGCAAAATCATCGCGCTGGGGACCAATCGTCGTCGAGCCGCACCTTAAATCATTCTGAAAACTGGCCTCAAGCGCCTCGTCAAACCTTTCGTAAGCACCGGATGGCTTATATTTTAAATTCAACCCTCGCTCCTTTCCAACCAATAAGCTGTGGATTGAAGCTATCCCCCTGTTTATCTCGGTCAAGAGGGAGTTTCTTCTTCCGTAAATTTTTACGGCGAGGTCGACGAACTGTTTGTCCCAAAACCAGAGCTCTTCCTTCTTCGCCCGAGCGCGAAATATTTCCCTTAAAAGTTGGTTGCGTTGCCTTAAGACTCTGCGGAAATTCAAAAGCTCAAAAACATATCTTCTCTGTTTTTGGGCAACCGTCAAATCTAGCTCGCGCCGCCGCAACTGCGGCGGCCCCGAAACCAGATCAATCGTTTCCGGATTAAAAAAAACGACCCTCAAATAACCCACAACCTTTGAGATCGGCAAACGTTTATTATTTGCTTTAATTATTTTCTCCTGATCGGAAAGCGCCGCTTCAAGAGTCTTCTCGGCGCCTCGCAGTCGCGCCACAAGTTCAATCCTGCCCACTTGCTGTGCTGACCTAACGATCAGAAAATCCTTTTCGACAGAAAGAACCCGGCCAAAACCAAAAAGCGAAATCGCTTCGAGAATTGTAGTTTTACCCGAACCGTTGGGACCAACAATTAAGTTAACATTTGGTGAGAACTCAAAAGACGCATCTTCAAAACAACGGATGTTGGTGAGCCTGATCCTCTGAATCATAATTTATCAATTAAGCAGCTGGGCTCTAACATTGTCCAGTTGACAAATTGTCAAATTGTAAAATTAGAGTTACTCGCTTCGCAGAGGCATTATCACATACCTGTATTGCGGGTTGGCCTTCGAATAGATCAGACCGGGGCTCAACGCACCTGAAAGTTCAAAGCTGATCGTTTCTGCTTCGATTGCCGTAACCGCGTCCATGATATATTTAGCGTTAAAAGCCACCGTCAGAGACGATCCGGAAGACTCAACCGCCAGTTTTGCTTTGGCGTCTCCAACCTGAGCAGCGGCAGCGCTTACCACAACCTGGCCAGACGATGCGTCAAGCTTCAGGCTATTCCCAGCGTCGCGAGCAAAGACGCTAGCCGACTTGATCGCTTCTGATAATTCCTGTTTCGAGGATTCGAACCTATAGACGAATTCTTTGGGAATTATCTGCTCATAGTCAGGAAAGGCGCCTTCAATTTGGCGAGAGAGAAAATTGACGTCTTTAATCCGAAATTCAGCTTGGTTCTCGCCGACTGAAAAAGCGACCTCGCTGTCGTCGTCGGGCAAGACACGGGCCAGCTCTAGGGCCGTCCGGCTAGGGATGATCACGTCGAGCGTTTTTTGTGATTTGCCAACCTCTATTTTGTATTCAGAAAGCCGGTAGCTATCAGTGGCAACAATATAAAGCGTATTGGCTCGGCCCTTAAAATAAATGCCCGCCAAAACAGGCCGTGTCTCGTCCAATGCTGCCGCGATCGAAGTTGACAAAATGGCACGCTTTATCTCGGAAGATTTTAGTTTTAAGGCTACGCCTCCTTTAACTTCCGGGATAACAGGAAACTCCTCCGCTTCGATACCCTTAATGGTTGCCTGGTGATGGGTACTTATTATATGTATATCCGCCCCGCGGGCGTCCAAGCGAATTGACTCGTCTGTCGAGCTTGCCAGGTAGTCAATAATGGTTCTTGCTGGAATAGTTATCGCCCCTTCCTCGTCGATTTTCGCCCCAATCCAGCAGGTTATTGCCGACTCAAGGTCAGTTGAGACTAGCTTCAATCGACCCTTGTCGGTGGCAAGCATTATGTTAGATAGTACCGGTAAGGTGGCCCTTTGCCTTATCATCCTGCCGACGATATTGAGCCCTCTGGCTATGTTTTCCCGCAAAATACTTACTTTCATATAAACTCCTTTCCCCCGCTTTTTTCTTTTTATAAATTTTTTCTATCTGCCTGTGGATAACTTGTGGATACCGCTGTTAATTAGCCGTTCTTGCCTGTCCCCTCCAGTTAAGAAGCCGTTTTTCCACTTTGGGCCACCTAGTTATCCACAGGGTTTTCCACAGGCTCTCGTCGGTTTTACCCACAACTTTCACAGTCTTATTGCTACTATAAAAATGATTTATGTCAAATTTAATAACTATTTTATTTCACTTAAAATCACGCGAATATTTTCAATATCTGTCTTAAGTTGGTTATCGATTTTAATTTGATCGGAAATTTTTCTTTCGCTGTGCAAAACAGTGGTGTGGTCTTTTCCCCCCATTATCTTGCCGATTTCCGGCAAGGATTTATTTGTTTTTTCACGAATTAGAAAAATTGTTACCTGCCTTGGCCGGATCAGCTCTTTTTTCCTACCTTTGCCCAAAATCTCATCTCTTGAGAGTGAATAATATTTGCAAACCGCTGAAATGATTTCAGCGGTGTCTACAGATTTGTTCAGGGAGCTGATAAAGTCCTTTAGAATTTCTGATGCCTTTTCCGGACTCGGAGTAATATTATTTAGCTGGCTTGAAGTAATAAGACGGTTGAGTGCCCCCTCTAGCTCGCGGATATTAGAGGAGATGTTTTTAGCTATAAACTCGATTACGTCATCAGGCAAGAAAGAACCTTTCTCCTTGCATTTTTCTTTAAGAATAGCCACTCTGGTTTCAAAGTCCGGCGGCTGGACATCAGCGACCATTCCGGCCCCAAACCGACTGGCTAACCTCCCCTCAAGCGCCGGTATAGCTTGAGGGATTTTATCGGCGGTTAGGACGATTTGGCGGGAGTTTTGGTGCAACGCGTTATAGGTATGGAAAAACTCTTGTTGAGAGCCCTCTTTGGCCGATAAAAATTGGACATCATCAACAATCAAGACATCAATATCTCGATAGTTCCGCTTGAATTCGGCCATTTTTTTGCTGGCAATGGCCGAGATGAAGTCGTTGGTAAAGGTTTCGCAGGATACGTAAACAACCCTTGCCTTATCATCGGACTTGGTGATTTCCCGACCAATCGCTTGTGCAAGATGGGTTTTTCCCAAGCCTACGCCGCCATAAACAAAAAACGGGTTATGTTTCTTGCCCGGGTTGGCCGCTACTTCTTTAGCCACGGCGTAGGCGAGGGAATTATTATTACCAACGACGAAATTCTCGAAAGTATAGCTAGGGTTGAGGTTTTTGGTGGGAGGGGCGCTTCGTTTCTGGCCTTTATCGGATTTAATCTCAAGGGCAACCCTCTCCATCGAGCCGCCTTTTTTAAGGGCAAATTCAATTTCTTTTATGGAAGGTTCAATTTTTGAAATCGCTTTCAAGATGATGTCTTTATTCTTTTTTTCGAGCCAGCTCAAAGCAAAAGAATTGGGCACGTATAAAACTGCCGTTTTGTCGCCCTTAAGACTAAGCTCGGTGCCCTTATACCAGGTCGCAAATTGCATTTTGGGCAAGATCACCTCTATCTCGCCGAGCGCCGCTTGCCAGACTCTATCGGCGGCCAATTTTCCCTCCCGGGCAGTGAAAATTTGATCGTTTGCCTTGCAAACTATTCTTAACTACCCATTTATTTTAATTTTGAAATCTTGACTTGTTGTCGGATTTTCCAATGCCATCTGGCATTTATCAAATTTCTACTGCCCGGCTCAGCTCTCCCAAATAAAGTTATCCACAGGCAACCTTACTTTATTGGCTTTATGGTGCTGTCGTCAATAGCCTGTGGATAACCCGTGTTATTCACCTGTAAATAAACAACCTATATAAAATTTTAGAGTGTTTCGTTCGGTCTTTTTTCGCCAGGCCTGTGGATAAGTTGTGGAAAACTTTGCCTTGCCTGTGGATAACTCAAACTGAGACTGCCATCCCCCTTGACGTTATCTTTAAGATAGGGTAAATTTAATTCGCAAAGCTAACTTTTCCCGCCGGCTAAAAGCTAGGCGGGACCCGCCTCCACAAGGAGCCGAGGGCCGAAAGGAAACATGATAAAATACGAAATAACTTTTATCGTTGAAGAAAACGGCACAGCTGATGCCGTTTTAAAATTGCTTGAGGGCAGCTCAATCAAGCCGCTGAAAACTACTGATTGCGCCGTGAGGGAATTTGCCTATCCGATCAAGAAAGCCGGCAGAGGCCGGTATTTTAATATTCTGATTGAAGCAGAACCGGAAAATATTGCCAAACTCGAAGAACAGCTGAAGCTTGAGCTTTCAGTTTTGCGTCACTTGATTGTTAAAGCGCTAAGGACTCCTCTGCCGCTTCCGCCGGCCAAGAAACCGGCAGCAAAAACCGAAGAAAAACCACCGGTTGAGAAAGTTGCACCGGAGCCACCTCAGATAAAACCTGAAGTAAAAGAGGAAAAAGCGGGAGCTAAGGCGGAAGCTAAGAAGGAAGTGAAGCCGGCCGAGAAGCCTAAAGCCGCCCCCAAGAAGCCGGAAGCGAAGAAAGCCCTCCGCAAAACCGCTAAGCCCAAGGTTGAAATTGAAGCTAAAGAAGAAAAAGAGGCTAAGCCTGAGGTCGAGATCGCCAAGGACATCCTGGACGAAAAGCTTAAAGATTTAGTAGAGGATTAAACTAAATTGGTCAGAGGGGCAAGGTGGAAAGATAACGAAGGGATAATATGCTAAACCTAAACCGAGCGATGATACTGGGAAATGCGACGCGAGACCCCGAGCTAAGGTCAACCCCAAGTGGCCGCTCAGTAACCAGTTTTGCCGTGGCGACCAACCGCCGCTGGACAGATCAGACAAGTGGCGAGCAGAGAGAAGAAGTGCAGTTTCATGAAGTAGTCGCTTGGGGGAAGTTGGCCGAGATTACCAGCCAGATCATAAAAAAGGGAGCCAAGGTTTATGTCGAGGGACGGCTCCAGACCCGAAGCTGGGAGGGCCAAGATGGGGCAAGGCGCGAGCGAACCGAAATAATCGCCGAAAATATTATCGCTTTATCGCCCCGCGGCGCTGGCCAGGGTGACTATGAGAAACAAGAAACCCCCGAGGAAGTAAGCCAAGACAAAGCCGAAACTAAGCCAAAAGCAGCCGAGAAGAAAAGCGAGAAAACGGCGACCGACGAAGAAGAAATTAATCTAGACGAAATACCGTTCTAGCAAAGCTAGAATAGTCTAAAACTGGAGATTTATGGCGAAGAGAAGATGTAATGCCTGCAAAAACGCTGTTATCGACTTTGACTACAAGGACTCAGGCCTGTCCCGTTTTTTGAATAGTTGGGCTAAAATCAAGTCAAGAAGAGAAAGTCGTCTTTGCTCCCGTCACCAGAGAAATCTGGCCACGGCAATCAAAAGAGCAAGATATCTTGCTCTTTTGCCGTACACACCAAAGTAAACTAATCCAAGTCTCAAGGCGCAAACCTCAAAATGAAAATGCAAAATTTTTCATTCTGAACCGTAATTTTGAGATTTGAGATTTACATTTTGCGTTATGCTCAATATTTCAGATCTACAAACAGGGACATTTATCATTTACAACGGCCAGCCCCATCAGGTCATTTATAAGGAGCATTCAAAGCTCGGGCGGGGCGGGGCGATTTTAAGAACTAAGCTGAAGAATTTGATTTCTGGCGCCATCTACGACACGACTTTTAAGGGAAACGAGAGACTCGAAGAGGCTAATATTACCAGGTCAAAAGCGCAGTTTACCTATAAGGACTCTAACGGGTTTAATTTTATGAATATGGTCAATTTCGAGCAATTTAGCCTGTCTCAAAATCAAGTCGGCCCCTCTGGCGGGTTTTTGAAGGAGGGGATGGATGTCGATGTTTTGAACTGGAACGGGAAGGCAATTAATATCAATCCGCCGATCAAGGTTGAACTAGAGATTGCCGAAACGGAGCCGGCAATCCGTGGTAATACCGCCCAAGGTTCAGTTACTAAGCCAGCTATGCTTGAGACCGGAGCCAAAATTCAGGTACCGATCTTTATAAAACCCGGCGATATTGTTAGAGTAAACACAGAAACGGGAATGTATGTAGAGCGGGTTAACAAAAGTTGATTGCAATTTTAAGTTTTGTAGTCTCCGACATTGCGTCGGAGGGGTGGTGTGGCCAATGCTTTAAAATTAATTCATTGAAAATTCAATTAAAATTTTAAATTTAAAATTAGTAAAGTTCGTGATGATTAATTTTTCCCTCAAAACTCTTCCCAACGGGATTCGCGTGATCACGGCTCCTCTTACTCAATCTGAAGCGGTGGCTGTTTTAATCTTGGTCGGCATTGGCGGGCGCTATGAATCAGAAGACAAATCGGGAATTTCCCACTTTCTCGAACATGTTTTTTTCAAGGGGAGCAAAAACTACCCTACGGCACAGGATTTGGCCAAGAAACTCGATGGTTTAGGGGCCAACTATAACGCCTTTACCTCGGAGGAGTACACTGGTTTTTACATCCAATCGGCAGCCAATGATTTCAGCTCGTCGCTCAATGTTCTGTCAGATATGTTTCTGAATCCACTTTTTCCTGAAGCGGAGGTGGAAAGAGAGAAGGGCGTGATCATCGAGGAGGCGAATATGCGCCGCGATGTGCCCCAGATTCACGTCCAGGTCTTATCGCAGGAGCAGATGTTTCCAGGTTCGGCCTTGGGCAGGGATTTAATCGGCACCCCCCAAACCGTTAAATCAATTTCGAGAGAGGATATTTCCTCGTATTTTGAGAAGGGCTATCTCCCTCGTTCAATGGCAATTGTTATCTCCGGCAACCCCAAAGATGAGAACTGGCTCTCGCCAACCGAGAAGATTTTCTCGTCCGGGAAGGAAGGGGAACCTGTCGCTTATCAAGAATATCGTCCCGAAGGGGTAAGGGAGAAGGTGGTAGAAGAGTTGCGTAAAGTGGACCAAACCCATTTTGTCCTTTCAACTTTGACTTTTCCCAAAACAGACCAGCGTCGCTACGCCCTCTCTCTTCTCGCCGCTATCCTTGCAGGTGGGATGTCAAGCCGCCTATTTAGCGAAATTAGGGATAGAAGAGGGTGGGCCTACTATGTCAAAGCCGATCTGGGGACCTATCACGACACTGGCTGCCTTAGCTTCTCGGTCGGTGTCAAAAAGGATAAATTAGAGGACTCGGTCAAGCTCATTCTCGAGCAAATCGAGCAGATCAAAAAAGACGGCCCCCAGGAGGAGGAACTGGAGCGCTCTAAAGCCAATTTAAGGGGTCATTTGGCTCTCTCTCTTGAAGGGAGCTTGGAGGTGGCGAGCTTTTTGGCCGAGGAGCTTTTATACGAGAAGGAAATCCGCCAGCCCGAAGCGATAATCGAAAGCCTGGGTAAGGTTCAAAAAGAGGAGATTCGCGACTTGACCCGAGAAATTTTCGGCTCTGGCAGAACAGGTTTGGCTTTGATATCATCAGAAAGCAAAAAAGGAAAACTAAAGGAGTTATTTTAAGGGGTCTATATGAAGAAACGCTATGACAACACTGAAAAAACGCTAATTGCCGTCAAGCCGGAATCTATTCAGCGCCAAATCGTTGGCGAGCTCATATGTAAATTTGAGAAAAGGGGGCTGAAAATGGTCGCCTGTAAAATGGTTGCCCCAACCGAAAAGGAAGTTAGCCGGCACTATCCTGATGATCAGGAGTGGTATGTTTCATCAGGTACGAAGACCTGGGAAAACTACAAATCCAAAGGTATCGACCCGGGAATGACTCCAGTTGAGCTAGCCAAAAGAACCCGAAAGCGCCTTCTTGACCACTTAACCGACCGACCGCTTTTGCTTATGGTCTGGGAAGGCCCCCACGCCGTCGCCTTGGGGCGCAAGACGGCTGGCTCGACTAATCCACTAGTGGCCGATATCGGCTCAATCAGAGGCGATTACAGCACTGAATCTTATGAAATAGCTGATGATCTGGAGAGGGCAATCCACACTTTAGTTCACGCTTCAGGTTCAATTGAGGAGGCCGAGGAGGAAATTGCTATCTGGTTCAAACCTGACGAAGTCCTCGATTACGATCTTATAACAGAAGACGTTTTTTATTCCCATGACTGGGGACGGGTGAAAAGGCATAAATAGTCCCGTGGCTAAATCTAAAGAGTTGTTTAAGCTAGTGATTACTGCCATCGTGGTCAAAAATGGCTGCTTTCTGATTGCCAAACGCTCCGAACATGAGGAGAAATTCCCGGGGCGATGGACTGTCCCCGGGGGGAAACTCCACGTCAGCGACTATAATCAGGTAGAGAAAGACACCCCTCATTACTGGTATAACGTTCTCGAGCGAACCCTAAAAAGGGAAGTTTGGGAGGAAGCAAGGGTTAGGATAAATAATGTCCGCTATGTCACCTCCTTGGCTGACGCCCCGGAAGGCAAGGACCCCTCGGTTGTTTTGTCGATGATGGGGGAATGGACCTCGGGCAAACCGAAAATATCGGATGAACTGGTTGAATTTGCCTGGGTCTCTCTGAAGGAGGCCAAGAGATACGACCTGATTGAAGGAATTTGTGAGGAGCTCGAGCAGGCGGAAAAGCTAATCTGCGGCGAGCGGACGGTTTGGAAAAGGAAAAAATGACCTATTTTTTGGCGATAACAGGTTCGTTTTTGCTGACAGCCGTATTGACGCCGGCTCTGGTCAGGTTTGCCAAGAAGCGCAATCTTTTACCTCCTCCAAGAAAGAGGGATCTTCACGCAAAAAAAACTCCCAGGTTAGGCGGGATAGCAATCGTCGTTTCTTTCCTTGTCGTAATGATTTGTTTGGCTGCCTTCGCTCTCCCGGAGACAACCGATTTTGGCTTCCCTTTTGCGATTTTCGACGTATCGATTGACAAGCGGCTTTTAGGGATACTCTTGGCGACCATTCTCCTATCTGTTGTGATGCTATTTGACGACCTTCGAGGGCTGCCGGCGTACTTTAAGTTTTTTGCTCAGATCTTGGTTGGGCTTACCTTAATTGCTTCGGGGATAGGAATAACTTATCTTAATAACCCCTTTGGGCTGGCGATTGCCCTGGATTCGGTTAAATTTCCCCTAGAAATAGGGGGCGATGTATACCACATTGTTTTATGGGCTGATCTGCTTTTTTTAGCCTGGGTTGGGCTCCTGATGAACGCGACCAACTTCATAGACGGGCTTGACGGGCTTGCTAGCACGCTTTCTCTCTTGAGCGCTCTTATCCTCGTGGGGATATCATTCAGGGTTTCTCAACCGGCTACAGCCCTTATGGCGGGGGTTCTAGCGGGGGCAATCGCCGGGTTTCTCCCCTATAACTTGCCTCCGGCAAGGGTATTTTTAGGAGATACAGGAAGCATGTTCCTCGGGATGATGCTGGCTGTCTTGACCGTCATATCAGGAGGGAAACTAGCAACCCTCCTTCTGGTTTTCGGGCTAGTTATCTTGGATAGTCTCTATGTGGTTGTCAAGAGGATAATAAGGAGAAAGAACCCTTTTACAACCGCCGACCAAACCCATCTTCACCACCGATTTTTACAGGCCGGATTTAGCCCTACCTCGACCCTCATTTTCATTGTTGCCTTCTCGCTTTTATTCGGAGCGGCCGGCCTGCTTCTCGAAGGGAAACTGAAGATTATTATGGTGGCAGTGTTAGCGGCGGTTTCTTTGACGATTTTTATAGCCCTAGATCTCAAAAAGTCAAAACTTAAAACTTGAAATCCTGTTGAGGTTAGTTCTCTTTTTCTAGCTCTTTGGAGAGGATTTTTTGCTGAACCTGATAGGGATTGCCGACATTTTTTAAAATCATCGCTGTTTTTGCTCCGGATGTTTCGATCTCAACCTCGCCGAAATCAAACATAGTTTGCCAGATACCCTTTTTTGAGTGGGAAACGTTTTGAATATTGGAAAGTGGAACCTCGTTATTGGTGCGATGAAAGAGGTGGCGCTGGAAGATGGCGAAAATCCGCTCGTTGGTCAGGATGTAAACGGTGTTTAGCCAGAGGTAGTAGCTCAAAATTCCATAAAGTCCGGCGATCCCGATTGAAAGAAGTATAAGCTTGACCCCCCAGCTGGGACTGAAAATTGCCAGAGGCAGGGAGCCGATAAAGATGATAACGATTATTAATATCGCCGCTTTGGAGAGGACCCAAGGGTGCTGCTGCCAGACGGCTTTAATCTCCTCGTCCTCACGCTGGCCTTCGAAGGATTCAATCCGCATGGCCTTATTATAGATTGAGCGCGGAGCGTTGACAAATGATGCGAAATATGGTAGTCTTTTGCGATCGTGAGAATGCGCTTGATTGAGGCTGAGCGAAGCCTCACGCGAGCAGTTCTCGCGACGAAGGTTTACAAAATCGGTTCACCCGTCCCGAGGCGTTAGCTGGAGGCGGGGAATCACAACGAGGCGACTTACCACACGGGCCGCCGCCGCTGAGCACTGAAAGGAGTGATAGCGGTGAGACATTGTCTTGTCGTGTGGGCCGCTGTCGCCTTTGCGGCGGCGGCGGCCTTCATCCTGTCGGGCACAGCCTGGGCCGAACAGGTCCAGGTGGTGTTCGATGGCCAGCAAGTTACCGTCGAAGTTGACGGTAAGTACTGGCGGGAGCACCCCTCGCAAAGGGGGCTCCAGGCGACGGTAAGCGACACCCGCTCGACTGTGAGTGGGCTATCGCGACAGGTGGCTGACCACGAGGTCCGCATCGGCGGCCTCGAGCCGGCCCAGCCCGAACCCGCTGTACCCCCGCCCGGAGGGGCAATCCCGGGTACCGACGGGGCGCAAGCCCTGAGAGAAGGGGGGAGACATATGTCTCCCTGGGAGATCGTTGCATTGATCGTCGTCAGCCTCTTGGGGCTGGCGGCAGCTGTCGTGGGGACAGTGTGGGGGATTAGTGCGGCCATGGGCGCGATGGCTAACGGTAACACAAACCGTGGCCTGACGCACCGAACAAACCGCCGGATGCCGACCCCGCCCGCATCCCTCGGCCCAACCTATGTTAAGGGGTGTGTGACGTATGGGACCGATGGGCGGGCTGCAGGCGGCTGGGAGGAGTATGAGACGTACGCGCCTCCGGCGATGCCGTATACGGGAGCAGGGATTCCGTTTCACTCTCTCCCGCATCCGGCACCTGCTGCGCATCTAGCTCGTCCTGCACCTGTGGCTGCTCCGGCCGCTCGGGCTGCCGCACCGGCTGCACCCGCCGCTCCCGCAGCACCCGCTGTACCTGGAGCAGGCGCTGGTGCTCCCGCCCCTGCGGCTGGTGCACCTGCGCCGGCTGGTCAGCCGCCCGCTGCCGCCGCTCGGCGCCCGGCAGCTGGTCGTGGCGGTGGCCGCCGCGCCGCGGCGGCCACGCCGTAACCCCCGACGATGCTGTCGGGGTCCCGAGAGGAGGGATACAAAGGGAGTCGCGCTTGTTCTTGAGCCGACTCCCTTTTCAGTTGATAGAGAGTGTGGAATCTGCGGCCCGGAGGGCATCCGAGCCTTGACTTTTTTGATGATTTGTGTTATAGTATTTCGATCGCAGGATGAGGAGTTTTTGACATAGATACAACTGAACGTACTGCCGAACTGTCCGCCTGCGAGGACAGTGAGGCAAGACGTGATGACTAAGGTGAATCCGGACTGCCCATCGCGGCGCCGGAGAGCCGAAAGGCGGTCCACCAGCGTGGCCGCCACCGCCTGACAGGCGGAAAGGAGAGTGAGCGAGATGACACGTCTCGCGCGCATTTCCACGCTGGCCGCCATCATCGCGGTGGCGGCCGCAACCCAGTCGTTCGCCGCTCCCAAGACGGTTACAGTTGTTTGGGACGGCCAGGAAGTGCAAGTGGCGGTCGACGGGGAGTACTCCGGTACACCCGAAGACCAGACCTTGCAGCAAGTGATCGCGGGCGATGTTCGTCCCGCGGTCCGTACCCTGGAGAAGCAGATGGCTGATGTGAACAAGGCCATCGCTGACCTGCGCGAGGCTCAAGGGCTGCCGCCGCTGGCGCTACCCGAGGGCGCCGAGGGCTCTTCGAGCCCCTCGGTTCCTGTTCCCCCTGCTGAGCCTGAATCTCCTCAAGGGGAAGAGGGCAAAGGCACGGCCCCGACCCCCGCCCCTGCACCGAATGCTGGCGGAGGGCTCACCGAGAAGCAGGCCAAGGCGATTGCCGACAGGGCCATCGCCGAGGCACTGACAGCGATGGGGCTTGATCCATCGAAGACGATGGTCGAGCAGCTCCGCGACAAGCTGGCGGCCCAAGCGGAAATCGTGACGGTGAACGGTCTGAAGGACATGACCGACGCCGTCAACGCCGCCAACAGGAAGGCAACGCGGGTCTTCTGGGTGGCTATCGGCGCAGGCGCGGTTGCCCTGATCGCGCTTTTCCTGGCGATCTGGGCACTTCTCCACTCGCGCGGCACCCGCCGCGGAGTGGTGCGGGTGGCGGCCGGGCGCTACGCCCCGCCGGCAGAGGGGGAGCCGGAAGCGCCGATCGAGGGCGTAGAGGAGGACTGGCTGTTTAGCGGCCTCCCGCGTGCCCACGACGAGCCGGAACCCGCCGAGGACGAGGGCGCGCCGCCCGCCGTGGCGGAGCCGGTTTTCGAGGATCCGGATTTCGTGGCTCCCCCGCCCCCGCCGGCTGAGCCGCCCGCCGACCCTGACGCAGTTTGATGATGAACTCCGGCCCTGACTCCGCCAACCCGCTTCGACTCGAATCGAGGCGAGCTAGCGGATGTCGGGGCCTTGACCCCAAGATCAAGGGGGACAGCAACGTTGCTGTCCCCCTTTTGCGTTTTATGATATTTGATGGAATAATTAAAGGCAAACGACTTGATTAGCAAGCTTTGTTTTGAGTAAGTTAAGTATTTAGTTTTAGAAATGTAAGGGGGAAAAATTGAGCACCGAAGGAGAACAAGGGCGAACTCAAGAGGAGCCTGAATCACAGGCTGTGCCTGATGCTTTAAGTCCCGATAAAGCAGGAACAGGCTGGGATCTTGAGCCTGGGGCTGCCGAGCCTCTTCCTCTAGAGCCATCGCCCCGGTCAGAATCTGCCGAACCCCCCGAGCCAGCTCCGCCGCCAGTACCCCCATCATCTGAAGAAGATGAGGATATAGATATCCCGGCATTTTTGCGCAGACCTGCTGAATCACCGGCCGCCCTCCCCGAGTCCGACGAGGCCGTTCAGCCGTCTTTGTCATCTACCGGTCCTCCCACCCCACCGGCACTACCCAGTCCGCCGTCAAGGGAGCTAACACCAGATGAAGCGGGGGAGCTAGATGAAATAATTGCTCGGGAGCTTGAAAGGGTGGAAAAAGATTTCGGCCGCGATTTGACGGTTGCGGAAGTGGAGGTAATTGTTGCCAATGTTATTAGATCCAAGCCCGAGTTCGGCCAGGCGCTTTCCGCCGTTGACCAGACGACGGCAGATATTTATTCCCATTATGAGAGGATTACCAAATCAACAAAACTGAAAAGATTTTTAAGGGGTGTCGCTTCATTTTTTGGCTATACGGCGGTTGGCGCCGCGGCGGGAATGGCGGTGCGCACCGGGGTAAGGGCAGCGATTGCCCACGCCTTTCATCTTTCGGCAACGGCTTTTAACCCGGGAGGAATGGCAGCAGGAGGGCTAGTCGGTGCGGCAATCGGTGGGTTCAGAGGAGCGCAGGCCGAGAAGAGGCGACTCCACGGCGCGGCAGCGGCGCTTAACGAGTTTAAACGGATTAAACAAGAAACTGGCCGGGACCATGCTTTGAGCTTTTTGGCTAGTGTTCTCCAGGGAGGAAGGTTTCAAGGTACCCACGAGGAACTTCTGGGGATGATCGGGGTTTTGAGAAGAGAATCGCTTTGGGGGGCAAGTGAGGCAGGCCAGCTTTGTGAGGTGCAAGATACGGTTAGAGTGGACGGGCAAGAAATGGTAGTTGACGATGCCTTGGTCGCCGGTTACCTCCAAGGGCTGGGTCCTGCCGGCGAGACGCTTTATCAGAGCTACCGCAGTAGCCCCGAAGCGAAGGCGTCGATTCGGAGAGCAATCAAGAGAGGAGCGATCAGGGGTGCGGTAATTGGTGTCGGAGCGGGACTGGTAAGCGATTTGGTGGGTTGGTGGCTGGCAAATGTCAGGGCCGAGCAAGCCCAGGCGGCAATTGATGCGGCGGCAGCCAAGAAGCAGGCGGCTCTCCAGGGCGGCTCTGAGGAGTATTTAAAGGCTCATCATGCCGGAGAATCTTATGAATATGTTAACCGGATGGCAACCCCTACTGCTCAAGAAGCGATTTTACCGGCCGATGTCGGGCCGGACTGGCTGACAAGCCACGGCTTGTCAGCGGAACCGACTGATTTTGGCAATGCCCTAAAGCACGCTATTTATTCAAATAACATTCAGCCGCCAGAAGGGGTAACACCGGAGCAGTTTCAGGGTTTTTTGCAGCTTTTAAACTATGTTAAGCCGGAAGTCGCCGAACATATGAATATTCCGCTTGAGGACGTTTCCCGCGGAGTTGAAGGGGGCGTTTATCATTTTGACCGAAGCTCGCTTGGGGCGCTGGTTGATTCGGTTTTTAAATCCGGCGGGCAATTGGAACAGTTGAACTACGAGACGATTGCTGATGCTGACAAATTGTTAACAAATGTTTTTCCTCAAATGTTGGAACAGGGCGCCAGACAGGCTGGCGAGGAAGCGGTTCGCCAAGCCGGTGCGGAGCAAGCGGTTCAGGCGGCTGGAGCTGCGGCCAAAACCGCCGGTGTGGAAGGCCTAAAAGAAGGAGCTCTGCACGCGGCCGGGATTGGAACCGGTGCCGCTTTGGGGGGCGCATGGGCGGCGCGCCGCGACCGTGAAGAAGGTGTTGCGGCAATTGAAGAAGCAGAGCAGGCTACCGGAGTCGCTGCGCGTAGTTCAGACGAAACCCAGCCGGAAGCTGAAACTGGTGGCTCTGGAACGGGTGAGGCTCCAGGCGAGGGCCAACCGCCGGCGGAAGCGGCTGGTCCGACCCAGAGTGAAGAAGGCGCTGAAGCGGCTGGAGGGGAAGGGCCAACCGCACCAGAGCCAGCTCAAGAGCCAGGTGCCCCAGCGGAGCGCCCGGAGCAGCCACAGGTACAGCTTTCACCAGAAGATCAGGCCAGATTAGATGAACTTTGGACTGAGGCCGAAGAGGCGGAGAGAGAGTTTAGGGTTGTGTATGGGGGCAAAGAGGTACTGGATGCGAGGAGCGCGGTTGATTTAGTCAAAGAGGCAGAGCGTAAAGCGAAAGAGACGGGGGGAGATAGATGGGAAGAGGAGTTCCAAGTCGTACTGGCCCAAAAGATTTTTGAGGAGAGAGTGCAAAAAAGTATCGGACCTCTTGAGGGTGAGGAGAGCGCCTCGACTGATCGCGTCCTGGCGGAAGATTTAATTTTACTTTGGAACCGCGACAAAGATAAGATAAATAAGATAAGAGGAGAAATTTCTAAAATAACAAAAGGCACTTTGCTTTGAGCGAAAGGAGACAAGATGGCTATCGGTGAATTGGAGAAAAGGATAATTGATGAACTTGGGCTAGGCAGCCTCGGGCCGCAGGAGCAGGAAGCGGCCTTGAAAATGGTTGATGAACGGCTTGAGAAAAGGTTCGTCGCCAATCTGCTCTTCGACCTGCCAGAGGATAAGAAGCGGGAACTTGAGCAAAAAGTTGAAGTGATGGAAAATCCCACCCCAGAGAGTGTTTTTGATGCTGCGATTGGCCTTCATCCCAACGCCCAAGGGGTACTTGAAAAGTCAGCTAAAGACATAATAGATGAGATGAAAGCTTCGATGAGCAAAACCGCTCCGGCGCCGGAGGCGCCAAAGAACGAAGCTGAAACTTCTGGACAAGAACCTGGTACTTCGTCTACCCAGCCCCAGATGTCGCCCACCGCTCAGTCGGGAGAAGGCCAAACCCAGAGCGACGGGGAGAGTTTTCCGCCAACGCCACCAACACCCACGCCGCCTTCGCCGCCAGCCGAGCCAGAGCCTGCTAAACCAAAGGATGAAACACCGCCGGTTAGTCCGCCAGAAGATGAAGGCCCTAAAGTTGGCACCCAAAGCAGTTTCGGCGCGGGCGGCTTAGCCGAGACACCGGATTACTATCAACCGGCCAGTCAAGAAATTATGCCACAGAAAGATACCAATTCTTCTGGTGATAAAGCGCCCTCTGGTGCTGCGCCAGCACCTGAAGCCCCCGAACAGCCAAGCGACGCTGCTCCCACCGCTCCCTTTAATCCTCCTCCTGCCGAAGACCCCAATGCACCCTCTACCGGAGGAGCAGCCCTCTAGATTTTGCTGGGCGAGAAGCGCTCGGATAGTGCCGAAAGCGTATTTTTGCTATAATTAATTCAGACAGGAGGTGGCGTACTGAGAGATTCGGAAGGAGCCAGAATGTTGTTTGGTTTGGCGCGATATGCGTCGAGCTTTAGGGTACAGATAAAGTTAAAAGCTCTGCCTGCCGGCGGGCAGGGTAAAAAATAAGAGCGAAAAGGGCATGCAATATAAAGTACCACAGAACATAGACCTCGAAGACAAGATTGTCGGGCCGTTTACGATGAAGCAGTTTATTTATGTCATCGTCGCCGGCGGGATTATTTACGCTTGGTGGAGTTATTTGAGCAATAATTACGTGGATTTTATGCCTGCTTTTCTGATTTTCGCCGTGCCGGTTGGTTTCTTGGGCTTTTGCCTGGCTTTAGTAAAGGTAAACGAACGGCCGTTTGAGTTTTTTCTTTTAAATTTATTGCGTTTTATTTTTTCGCCCAAGCGGCGGGTTTGGCAGGAAGGTTATAAAACGGAAGATGTAATCGTTGTAGACAAAACGGAGGCAGCTCAGCCAAGAGAGACTTCTCGAGACACAAGAAGTCTCGACGATCTTTCTGTAAGTCTAGAAAAACAGGCAGGAATTTTAAGGCAGCAGGAATTGACTCAAAAACCGGCGGCTGAAAAGCCCGGCTTTCTCGCTGGCGTCTTCGGTAAAAAGGGCGAGAAGAGCGAATCAACTCTAAATCTCTCGGTCAAGGATGTCAAAGAGGCGGCTCAAAAACAAAGCCAAGCCCAAACGGCACCAAAAGTCGAAAAAACGCCGCCAGCAGCAGTTGGCCAGAGTGCTGCCCCCAAGCGAAAGTCAGGTGGCTTATTTGGATTTATGAAAAAATAGACTTTAATTTAAACTATGCCTAAACCTAAAAATCCCACCCAACAGCACCTGCCCTTTTCCGCTATTTATGATGATGTCGTGGTGACAAAGCGCGGTCAGTTTTGTCAGGTGGTAATGGTTAACTCGGTTAACTTTGGTTTAAAAAGCGAGGAAGAGCAAAATGCAATCATTGCTCAATATCAGGGCTTTTTGAATTCTCTTTCCTTCTCGGTTGAGATTATTGTTCATTCCAAAAGGCTTGATTTGACCAATTATGTTAAGGACCTTGAGGGCAGAATTGCCCAAGAGCCAAACGAGCTTATCCGTTATCAAATCCAAGAATATGTTGATTTTATCCAAAAGCTGATCTCGGTTGCCAATATAATGGACAAGAAGTTTTTTATTGTTGTGCCCCATCTTTTGAACCCTGGCGAGCTCTCGCGCGGCGGGTTTTTCTCGTCTGTTTTCGGCTCATCTCACGTTCATCTCCAAGTTCCTCTCAAAAGATTCAAGGCGGTTAAAGATGCCTTAGGTGAAAAAACAAATACTGTTGTTTCGTCTTTAGCCTCGATGGGCATTTCCGCTCAAGTCCTTTCTACCAAACAGCTGATAGAACTGTTTTACCGCACTTATAATCCGTCTGAGGCGATGCAGGCGAAAATGCAAGGCGAGGTGGAGGCAATCGGCGTTCAGGCGGAAAAACCAAAACAGGAGCTGCAGGCCGCCGAGCCGAAAACAACCAATGTTTCGATAAAACAAAATAAATAATTTTTAGTTTTACATTTTAAATTTTAACTTTGACCGAAGGGAATATGCCTATTTTCCAAAACATCCAAAACAGAAAAGTGATCAAGCGCGCCGAGCAGGAGATTGAAAAATCGTCGGCGAATATGTTGGATTTCATCGCCCCGGCCAGCTTTCAGGTTACCCCCAATAATCTGCAAATTAACGATCTTTTTGTTAAAACCCTCTTCGTTTATTCTTACCCCTCTTTTCTTAATTCAAACTGGCTTTCCCCAGTCATTAACTATGATATTACAATGGATGTTGCTCTTCACATCGCCCCGCTTGAATCAAATCTTTTTCTGGAAAGGATGAGAAAGCAAGCGGGCAGACTCGAGTCGAGCCGTCAGATTGAACAGGAAAAAGGGTTGGTCAGAAATCCCCAGCTTGATCGGGCCATTGCCGATATTGACCAGCTTCGCGAGGATTTGGTTTCGGGACAACAAAGGATATTTAGAGCCGCCCTCTATTTCACCCTTTATGCCAAAACCTTGCAGGAATTAAACGAGACTGCCGACCAGTTGACTTCGATGCTTGGCGGGCTTTTGGTTTATACCAAACAAAGCATATTTCAGATGGAGCAAGGCTTTCACACTAGTCTGCCTCTAGCTGAGGACGAGCTTTTGATTGCCAAGAACCTGGACACCAACTCGCTATCGACTACCTTTCCTTTCGTCTCGGCCGAGCTGACCTCGAGTAAAGGGGTTTTGTATGGCATCAACAGGCATAATAATTCGTTGATTATTTTTGACCGCTTTAATCTCGAGAACGCTAATCAGGTAGTCTTTGCCAAATCCGGCGCCGGCAAGTCCTATGCCGTCAAGCTCGAGGCATTGCGCTCGCTTATGTTTGGCACCGATGTTTTGGTGGTTGATCCCGAAAACGAATATCAAGCCCTTTGCGAGTCAGTCGGGGGAAGCTTTCTTGACTTTTCTTTGAATTCGGAGAAGAGAGTTAACCCCTTTGATTTACCCAAAGCGATGGAGGGAGAAGATGGAGCTTCTGTCTTACGCTCGGCCGTAACCGACATCAAGGGTCTTTTGGCCTTGATGGTTGGAGGCGTTACGCCCGAGGAAGACGCGATTTTAGATAAAGCCGTCTATGATACCTATGCTTTGCGCGATATCACCGAAAATGCCGCTACGCATACTAATACGCCGCCGCTTTTGACTGATCTGCAGGGAGTTTTGCAAAATACGACTGGGGCAGAAAGTTTGACAAGAAGACTTGCTAAATATACCGAGGGGACTTTTGCCGGTCTTTTTAACCAGCCGACTAATTTTGAGCTTGACCGCGGCTTCGTTGTTTTCTCAATCAGAAATCTGGAAGAGGCTTTGAGGCCTTTGGGGATGTATATGATCTTAAACTATATTTGGTCGCAGATTCGCCACAATATGAGAAAAAGGCTCTTGATTGTTGACGAGGCCTGGATTTTGATGCAGTACCCGGATTCGGCTAGATATCTTTATTCATTGGCTAAGAGGGCCCGCAAGTATTTCTTGGGGCTAACCATTATTTCCCAGGATGTTGAGGACTTTTTAAACAGCGAGCAGGGCCGGGCGGTTTTGAATAACTCCTCGATGCAGATTCTGCTTAAGCAGTCCCCGACAGCGGTTGAAAAGCTGGCCGAAGTTTTTCATCTGACTGAAGGCGAAAAATTTTTGCTCTTGGAATCTGATGTCGGCGAGGGGCTGTTTTTCGCCGGCTCATCGCATGTGGCAATAAAGATTGTTGCTTCTTACGCCGAAGATCAGATAATTACGACTGACCCGCGTCAACTTTTGGCTCAAAAAGAAGCTAAGGAAAAAGAGGAGGCGATGGAGGGGCCGGAAATAAGCTCTGACGCCATACTTGAACAAGCCCCGCCCCGAGCGGTTCCAGCCGCTCCTGCACCGGCGGCCCAGGCGATTGCGCCCCCGAAACCGGTGGCGCCAACTAGGCAAACTGCGCCAGCAGCTCCGACCGCACCGCCCGTTCAAACCTCTAAAGCCGCTCCCCCTACCGCGGTCCCGCCGGCGCCCAAAGCCTCACCGGCTCCCCAAGCTAAGGTTACCGGCGCTCAGAATACTGCCCCTGCTCAAGGCGCAGGGGTAAGGATTCCGGTTCAGAATAAGACCGCCCTGAGAACTTAGATAAAACCAGATGGAAGAGACCAAGAAGAATAATGCTCAAGATTTGACTCCGGTTGGCGAGATTAAAACCGGTGCTAAAATTCCTGTTGAATCGAAGCCGCAAGCTCCTTCTGCAGCGGCTCCGCCGGCGGCAAATGCCACCGGCGCCAAAGCGAGAATCGGCTCTTCTCAGATGCCGCCTGCGCCGGCAAAGGTGACGCCCACGGTTTTAGGCAGACCAGCTCCCCAAGGCCCGCCTGCTCAAGTCCCACCGCCTCCGCCCGGAGGAAAGGCGGTAATCGGCCGCCCCGGGACCGGGCCGAAGATATTTAAAATAATTGGTATCGTGGCACTGATTTTAGCCGCTGCCGCTGCCGTTTTCTTTTTCTTCTTTTATCGGGCGGTAGTTGACATTAATCCCACCCCCGCTCCCGACAAAATCCTTTTGGACGGCAAGGAAATAAAGGCAGGGATATATCGGCTCTGGCCGGGCAAGCACAAGATATCAATAGAAAAGCAAGGCTATGTTTCATATGAGCTTGAGAAAGATTTTTCAATTGCCGAAAAGCAAGAATTGAATTTTAAGCTCGAGGGCGAAAAGGAAACATCTCTGATTGCTTCCGGCGCGAAAAAAATCAGATCAACCAAGGATGAAAAGATATTTTATTTTCTAAGCTCCGAGGGGAGAATTTCTGCCTTTATCAAAACGGCTCCGGACAAAGCGATTATTGAAGAGCGCTCCAACGCTTCTTATCAGGGAGTCAAAGAGTATCTCGTGTCGGATAACGGAAACTTCGCCTTGATTTTGGACGCTCAGGCCCTGCGGGTTTTAGACTTTACCAGGGTTGATTTTGTTAACCAGGTCGAAGCGGTTTTGCCGCCTCTGGCAACATCTGTCGGTTCAATTTCCTGGAATTCGGGCAGCTCAAGATATTTTACTGAAGCAAACTCACGAATTGTTTATGATCTCAAGACAACCAGCGGTTGGGATTTAATTACCGCTGATATACGCCACTCTAAGGCTAATATCGTCATGCAGTTTAAGGAGGGTGATTTCAGCTCTCTAAACTTAGATTGGTCGGAAAGCCAGAAAAATATTTTGCTGGTTGGGGGGCGTCTTTGTGTTTTGGACATCGTTACTCGCCCCGAATGTTCAAAGCCGTCTGATAAGACCGATTTTATCTGGGGTAAATGGGGCCCCGCGGGTAAGTACGCCATCTTGGTTGATAAAAATCAAAACGCTTACGCTCTTAAAGGAGATAAAGTCGAGGACCTGAAAGTCAAAACAGCTGCTAATCTCGCTTTTTGGGAAAGTGAAAGCAAGGTGATTTTGTTAAGTTCGTCTAAGCCGGTCAGGATCGATTTTGACACGGGTGAGGTGATCAACTATGCTGAAATAAAGGGTACCAAAGGTGCCAATTCTTTTGCGGTATTGGACGGCAAGGCTTATTTTACTGATAATGAAGGATTAAAAGAAGCAATCCTGGTTAGTTCGGGAGAAGTTTATCAATAATAGATCAACGGAGGGGAATGAAAAAAGCTCTTAGTAGGTTTCTGGGATTATTTCTCATTCTAGGCTTAGCCATAGGTCTAACCGGTTGTTCCGGGTCAAATCAGCAATCCGGCGAAAAAATAACTCTTTATTGGTGGCGCAGCCGCGAAGATGCCAACGAGGATGTTTTACAGGAAGTCATCAAGGGCTTTGAGAGCGAAAATAAGACCGTCAAAATAGAACTTGTCCTAAAAGATCCGAGAACTTACGAGCAGGAACTGACCGAAGCTTTAGCCGCTCATCAGACAGTTCAGGACGCTCCGGATATTATTTCGATTAAGGGCGAGGATCTGCCCAAATATGTTCCCCTGCTCACACCAGCGCCGGGCAATCTTTTTGATGCTGAAGTGAGCAAAAGTAAAAAAACCGGCGAGACAACAACTCAATATGTTCAAGGGCTGTTTGAGGATGTTGTTATAAAGAGCGTCATTTTCAACGATGACGGCAAGCAGTTGGTTTATGGTTTGCCAATGGCGATTGATAATTTAGCGGTCTATAAGAACAAGAAGCTTTTTTCTCAAGCCGTCGAAAGGTTAACTACAGCCAATAAAGCTGAAAAAAATCTTTCAACGACTCAAATCAAGGAAATCAAAACTTTAATTGAGGGTGATATCGACACTTGGCAGAAGCTGGTTGAAGTGGTGCCGTATTTGAAGGTTGCTGACGGGGTAAATATCAGCCAGGCGGCGATCGCCCTCGGCACATCTTTAAACGTCGAGCGCTCCTATGACATCTTACAAACAATAATGATGCAAAATGGAACTGCTATGACGAATGAAGGATTGGATACGGCAACTTTTAACCTAAGCCAAACCGGCACCGTCGCCACCAAAACACCCGGTGAAGAGGCTTTGAAATTTTATTTAAGATTTTCAAACCCCAACGATCCTAAGGCTTATACTTGGAATGATAAAATGCCTAATTCTGTCGATGCCTTTATGCAGGGGCAAACAGCAATGATGATTCATTACGCCAGCACTTACCGGCATATTATTAACGAAACGCCGACGATTAAGTCCTCGCTTGATGTTGTGCCGATGTTTCAACTGGCCGATCCGAAAGTGCCGACCTCTCAAGATAGGCTCAAGACCTTTGCCAGGATGTGGGTCGAGGCCGTCCCCTCGGCTAAGGGGGATCAGAAACTTCAAAACGCGGCCTGGAGCTTTGTTCACCATATTACCAGCAAAACAGGCAGCAGGCCCTACCTTCAAGCAATGAAACTTCCCTCCGCTCTGCGGGATGCCTCATCGACTGCGAAGTTTGACGTCTTTGATGATCAAAAGAAATTTTCTGATACATGGTATAAGGGCCACCGAGCATTAGAAATTGACAAGCTTTTTATTGGGATGATTGACGAGGCCTACACCGCACGCAAATCCTTAAAGGATGCTCTTGACGGAGCGGCTGCTCAAACGACGGCGGTTTTGCAAGCCAGTCGGGCTAAGTGGGCAACGGCAGCGCCTTCGGCCGCTGAAGAGGAGGCGGGAAGTGGACCCTGATGTTCAACAATTAATTGGTTTGGTTGCCCGCTGGTACTGGCAGTTGATTTTGCCGGCGGGGACGATTTTAGCCGGAGTTATGATTGCCTACGGCGGGATAATTTATTCAACCTCCGCCGGGGAACCAACCAAGGTTGGAAAAGGTAAGGAGTTCATCTTTGGAGCAATTACAGGATTGATCCTTTTGCTCACAGCGGCCTTAATTATAAGAGCGATTATAACCTGATGGAAAACCTAATTAAATTGATTTCTCAAAGAGCTTACGCTCAAGTTGGAGAGGAAATCGACCGGCAGTTGAACCCGACGCCCTGGGTAGGGGGGGATGCCGGCGATATGATCTGGGCTCTTTTAAGCAATGTTTTAAGCCGTTTTCCTTATTTTCTGGGGGGGTTAGCTTTTGTCGCTCTTCTTTACGCCGGCGCGCTTTACATCTTCTCGACGGGAGACCCTCAAAAAATGGAAATGGCCAAAAAAAATATTGTCTGGGTTATCATCGGAGTTCTGGCGGTAGCAATGATTTATGCCGCTTTAGCGGCAGTCGCCTTTTTGGTTAGACCGAGGATAGGATAAAGGGGAAATATGTTTGGACTTGAGGGTTTTTCAGGTGCAGTCAACAGCGCGGTGGCCGGCTCTACTTCTGGTGATGATTTACCAGGGAGGTTGTACGGCGCGGTCGCTGATTGGTTCTCGGGTAATATTTTACCTCTTATCATCGGCATAGGAGTATTTGTAGCAGTTATTTTTGTTTTTTATGGTGCTTTTTTATATTTTACTGCCTACGGCGACGAGAATCGGGCGATGCTGGCTAAAAAGACGATTACCTATGCTTTTGTCGGGCTTATCATCGTCGGGCTTGCTTTTGCCATCGCCTCTTTCGTTCAAAGAGCTCTGATAAGAAACGAGGGGGGCGGGATAGAAGTTCCGACCGGTCCGCATACGGAAGATGATATAAGAAAAGAAAAGCTTTTTTAACTAATATTAATATTCATAACATATGCCGGAAATTGATTTAAAAGGAGTGATTGACAGGTTCCAGGGTTTAAGCGGGATGACCACACCGATTGTCAACCCGACCCCCCCTCCTGTTCGTGGAGGGGAAATGGAAAGCATCGGAATTAACTGGCAGAGCGTTATCAATCCGTCCGACTTCTACTACAGGCTGGTTTTGTCTTTCCTTTACGTTCTGGGGTCGATTACGGTGATTGTTTTGATATATGGCGGAATTCTTTACCTTTCTTCAGGAGGGGATGTTGAGAAAGCCGAGAGGGGAAAAAAGACGATCATCGGAGCGATAATTGGTTTGATTGTGATTGCCGCTGCCTATGCTGGCTATAATTTTATGATTGGCGCGCTGACCGGGGGATTAACTTAGAATTTATGGCAAATAACAACGAGTCGAACAGCAATAGCGAGTCGAACAGCCCGGAAACAAAACCTGGCGTTGAAACAAGAAGGGGGGAGGGTCTTGTTAAAGAGCTGCCGATTTTGGCAACCTCGATTTTGGGGACGGCTCTTATCGCTTTGGGGATCGGCTTTTCCCAGCCCGTGGGCGAGCAGTCAAAGCTTCAATATACCGGCGATCTCTGGTGTGTCTCAAACTGGGTTGAAGAGAGGCCCTACCGTCAGCTTCCTGACGGCCGGCCGGCTAAAGATCCGAGACTGGTGGGTAAAGAAGACTGGATTGTCCGCGAGCAGGTAGCGGCCAAAACCAAAGATGAAGCGGAAGCTAAAGCGCGAGAAAATAGCCACGGCTCTTTCGAACCCTCTGACGCTGACGCCCTGCGCGGCTATTTGGACCAAAATAATAAAGACGCTTTTACGTCGTATTTTAACACTGGCGCGACGGCTCCCGGGCCATGCATGGGGACCGGGGACACGAGTGTCCAAACCGGCAAGTGGTTGAGCGACATAATAAGAGAGATTTGCTTTGGCATAACTGGTGTGTCGGGAGAGAGAAAAGACCCTTATAACCCAACTGCTTTCACGGCCGATCAAATCAACCAATATTTGGCTCAAAAATATCCCAAGAGTCCCCTAGCGGGTCTTGGCGCCGCGTTTGTTGAAGCGGCCCAAAAAAATAATGTGAACCCGGGCTTCTTGCTTGGTATGGCCAATGCGGAAACATCACTTGGCTCTGGACCAGCGGTTGGCAGTTATAGTCTTTTTAATATCGGCGATGTTCGCAACGCCCGCAATTATTCTAGTTTTGAAGAGTCAATATCAGACGGGGCCAAACTTTTGGGTAGCGATTCATATCGGAAATTGCAAGGTGCTCATGAAATACGACTCAAGTGGTGCGGGTATGAAGGGGAGTCCGAAAGTAGCGGCGCTACTATCTCTGACGGCTCGGTTATTCATTACCTTTGTGCTAACGGGAATTCGAAATGGGAAGATGAAGTCAACATAGTTCTTGATGAGATGATCGCGATGTTCCCTGACTCTGGCGCTGCTACCGATGCAACCCCTGAGCTTTTGCCAAATGCCCCAGAGTGGTGTCCGACGACACCGCCCGCGGTTGGCCCCTCTTCGGGCGAGGATTACCGGCAACAGATTGCCCAGAAGTTTGCTGAGGAGATGAATAAGAGAGGTCGCGGCGGCGCAACTTCTGGAGAAGCGCTCGGGTTTTTTGACCGGCTCTTGGCAGCGATGCCCGGTACTTTACCGCCGGCGGCAAATAATATTGTTAAAGTTGCCCAGGGGGAAATTGGCTATGCCGCCAATGACAATTGCGCCAAGTATAATGCTTATGAAATTAACGGTACGCGTTGCTGGGCCTGGTGCGCTGCTTTTGTGACTTGGGTTTATAACAAAGCGGGTTTAAACATTGAGAGATCTGGTGGAACTGTTAGGCTAATGGAGCTTTTCCAAAACGGCCACAGTTTTATTAAAACTGCCGGCGGAACAGGATACAAGCCAATGGCCGGGGACGTTTTCTGGATGAAGGCCAATAATTCCAGCGGCTATCATGTCGGGATCGTAGAGACAGTTATTGGCAACACCGTCTTCACAATTGAGGGCAATGTAACCGGTGATGTAGTAGCGAGGAGAAGGCACGGCTTAGGTGAATTTTATGCTTTTGGGAGGTGGTAATGGCAAATATTGGTAAAACCTTGTTTAAATTCAGATATCTGCTGATTATTTTTGCTGTTTTAATCATATTAATTGCGGTTTTGGTTTTAAAAAATAAGGGCGATCTTTCCCAGAGTACTCTTTCTAATAAAGAAGTTTCTGCACCGGTGGAAAGTTTTGCCAGAAGCAGCCTTCATTATTATTCAAGCAGTGACGACCAAAACTTTTTTTACGGCTTTGATTCTGGTAATAAAAAGCTGGTTCAATTTAAAAGAAGCGACTTTAAACAAAATGGCCGTCAAATTTCCTTTGAGACTGTAGAGCAGGTTTACTCAAACAGCGCCTATGAAAATGTTATTATTAAGGGCTCAAGGCCAAAGGAAGAATTTCCCCGATTCTATTTTTGTGATTTTGAGCTTGGCAGCTGTCAGTCTTCGGCTTTACCTATCGGAGCGCTTTCTCTCTTACCGGCTAGCAACAAGGCGATAGCCCAGATCATTAATGAGGAAAAAGCGACCTTTGAACTCGTGGACTTGAAGTCGGAGGAATTTAAAGAACTTGCCTCAACGGATTCTTTTGAGTATAAGTTGGAATTCATTGACGATAAGACCGGCATGTTTTTTGCTGAGCCGACCGAGCCCGGGATTAATAACCCGATCTCGACCATATCTCTTGAGAACGGTCAAATAAAGACGGTTTTACGCGAGGCCAGCTCCTATCGGCTTTCGCCGCAAAGAAAATACCTGATTTTTTCCAAAGAAGCGAAAGACAAAACCCTTGTTTATTTATACGATATCGCCAAAAGCAGAGAAACAATTCTTGAAACCAACAGTATTCACCAAGCGTTCTTTTCTCAAGATGAGAGCAAAATTTATATCGTCGAAATTTTACCTGATGAACAAAAAGCAAAACTCCTTTTTTATTCCATGGGGAATGTCTCGGCCGAACCGACACTTATCAAAGAATATGCCTTTGGCAAAGATGACGAACTGACAGATGTGATTTGGCTTCGCGGTAGCGAATATCTTCTTTTAACTAAAGACGGTCTGGAGATGAGAATCGCTCTTTAACATATGTATTTGACTGGTTTTAAAAATACGGCTATTGTATAGACAAGCGAAAAATAGTATTTTAGTAAGTAGTTATTTATATTAATATTAGGGAGGGAGAAAATGAAAGCTCTAGATAAAGTTCTATCGGTAGGCGGAAAAATTGCTGGCGTGGTTGCTCTGTCATCAATTTATGGTCCGGTGGCGCATGCGCAAATAACGCAAGGCCCGATTGAAGGGATTAGCCTTTATGGGGGGTCGCTGGGCGAATTGATCGATATTATTATCCAGGTCGTACTATGGGGCGCTGGGGCTATTGCTTTTGCTTATCTTATTTATGGCGGTATCTCGTATATCACCGCCGGCGGCGATGCGGAAAAAGCGGGTAAAGGCCGAACGGCAATCCTTAACGCGGTGATTGGTATAATCGTTGTTTCGGCTGCATTAGCTATTTACAAATTTGTTTTACAGGGCGTAGCCGGCGACCTCTAGTCCAGTTGTTTTAAGAAGCTGTCATTCACTGGTGACTCGCCTTACCTCTTTTTCGGTAGTGATGCCAAGGCGGACTTTTTCTATTCCGTCTTGAAACATTGTCACCATTCCGTCGGCTCTGGCGGCTTGTTCAAACTCGACAATCGTGCCCTTTTTCTGGATCAACTCCTCGATTTTGGGGGTAATTTTCATTGTCTCGATAATGGCAATCCTGCCTTTATAGCCAGTGCCTTTGCAAGTTGAGCACGGGGTTTGGCCCTGAGAGCCAGTCCCTCTGCAGGTTTTGCAGATCATTCTAACTAGTCTTTGGGCGATGATTAAGTTGATTGAACCGGACAGAAGAAACGGCTTAACTCCTATGTCCAAAAGCCGCGGGATAGATGAAGGAGCGGAATTGGTGTGGAGAGTCGTCAAAACCAAATGGCCGGTCAAAGAAGCTTGAAGGGCTGTTTCGGCCGTTTCTTTATCTCTGATTTCGCCGACCATAATGATATCCGGGTCTTGGCGCAAGGCGTGCTTTAAACCGATGGCAAAGTCATAGCCTTTGCTTGGATTGACTTGGCTTTGATCGATTCCCTCGATTCGGTATTCAATTGGATCTTCAAGGGTGATTATTTTGACTTCCGATTTATTTAGCTTTTGCAAAATAGCATATAAAGTAGTCGTTTTTCCCGAACCGGTCGGGCCAGTGTTGAAGATAGCGCCGTTTGGCTTTGAAATCGCCTCCTCGATCGCTTGCATGGCGTCTTCGCGGAAACCTAGCTTCTCGAGTGTTATTAAAGCCCCTGAAGGATTTAAAAGCCGGCAAACGATTACCTCGCCCCAAGCTCCGGGGATAAGCGAAACCCTAACATCTATATTTTGGGCGGCGATTTGAATTTCAAAGCGGCCGTCTTGGGGGATTTCAGTTACATTGAGCTTCAATTTTGAAAGATATTTGATGCGATTTCTGATTGCTTTGTAGGTTTCCGGCGGCAGTTTGGCGACATCTTGAAGCATCCCGTCGAGGCGGTAGCGCAGCCTTGCGCCGTCTTCAGCTGGTTCGATATGAATGTCTGAGGCGTCAAGATGAACCGCTCCGGCAAAAACAATATCAAGAATTTCTGTTGTTTCGGTTTGGGTAATCTTGTTGCCGATTGATTTGAGGTCCTGTGCTCCGCCAAATTTAGCCTTGATGTATTCATCGGAGACGATATGTCTCTCAAGCGTTCGGGGCTTCTCCTTGACGAACTCAAGCTGGGCCAGGCCGTATCTCAATGAACTTTCCGAGCAGAGATAGAGGTGAAATTTGTAATTGGTGGATACGGAGAGCTCCCTCAAAAACGGCACCAGACGAGGGTCTTCCGGCTTTGAAGCCGCTACCTTGACTTGGTCGTTTAAGCGATAAAAAGGAATAACGCCATGCTCTCTGGCCTGCTCTTTGGGGATGATAGAGAGTACTTCTGGAGTGAAAGGATAGCCGACCAAATTAACATAAGGTACGCCGACCTTGGCTGACTTTTCGCGAGTCGCTTTCTCCTCCCCTTCGCGAGAGAATATTTTGAGGGCTTTGTCGATATCGGGCATAGCAGTTAAAAGCTAAAAGTTAAAAGCTTATACATTATTATGCAATTTATTTGTATCCACTTTACCCTTTTCACTTTACCCTTTTCACTGACTCTTTGCGAGTTTTGAGGGCTAAAAAACAGCAGGGCCCCGATCTCGCGTGGAGGCGAGGGGGCCCTGGTACGTGGGGACCTCGGGAAGCTCCCGAGGCTTACAGGCGGGGTGCGATCAGGTGGATGTGAGTGCTCGGCTACTGGTTGTGCAGTGGCCTACACACGCATCCAGGAAGTCCTGGAACCAACCAGGTAGGTCTTCCCATTGCGCAGTGTACTGGGCGATCAGCCCTTCGTAGCTGTTCTCGCCTCTCCCTGGATGCAGGCGGGCAGAGGCAAGGACAAAGGCACCGAGCTGGTCCCAGCCGTGCTCGGCCGCGATGCCGATGGCCTCGCGGTAGAGACGTCGGCGGGCAAAGTCGATCGCTCTGTTGACTGTGCGGAGTCGCCTCTCAGACTTGACGGCTCTGAGAAACACTGCAATCTGCATCAAGATGTCCTCTGGACGACAACGTCCTCCCTTGAACCGTGGCTTCTTAGGCACGTCTGTCCCTCCCGTAGGTACGGCGCGATTTGTACTGCAACGACTTACGGCAGCTGCAAACCCTGATACGTTTAGGCATCCCCCCCTTTGAACGTGTCAAGGAACAACACTTACCCTCACATCTGCATCGATGCGGCGGTTAGGTAGTCCCCCGTTAATTTGAATTTATACCATAATAGGAGTACTTTTGTCAATCTCGTTCTTTTCTTTTTCAAAAAATTCTTTGACTTTTCCTCTGGCGAGTTTAGATTTGAGTTTCGGCATTCTTCTTTTTTTAAAGCTCTGTAAAAAGTCGCCGACGCTTTCCTTGGCCAATGATCCGACACCTGCCTTCTCCCGATCGATCATCCCCAAGCAATCCGCCTCAAAAACCATTTGTTCGTTAAAAGATTCGATTTTAGGGATATCGTCGTGTATCCGGACAAGATGAGTTATCTCTTTAACTTCCTTTTCTGAAAGGGGGAGGTCGTTAAGGATTTGCCGAGCCAGTTTTTCCCCCTTAATCATATGTTTCGGCTTGATTTGCCGAAGCTGTTGGTAGGTATATCCGGGTCCGATGAGGTCATAGTAGCCGATATCGTGAAGATAAATGGCCGGGATTAAGATTCTCTCGTCCCCGCCCTCGTGCTCTATCAACTGCTTCATCCAATAAACAGCCGCTTGGGTGTGGGGCAAATCCCAATTCGGACGGCATTTTATTAAAACCTCTTCCGCCTTCTGCTTAATTTTCTCTTCAAGTGCTCGGTCGAGTTTCATGTAAATACTTAATCAATTCTGGCGGTGGGGGGGTAGATCCCGGGATTCGCCCGTTCAGTAAATTTCTGCTGAAATTTCTTCAGGGCGGGCCTCGGCGCCAGTCGCGCCTGCGGCCTTCGAATCCCACGTTCTCCATTTTCCAGCCAGAACAGAACTGCCAAGGCAAGCTTGGCAAACCTGTTCTGGCGGAGAGGGTGGGATTCGAACCCACGAGGCTCTTGCGAGCCTACTTGTTTTCGAAACAAGCGCACTAGACCACTATGCGACCTCTCCAGGGGGGTTAATCGTTTCTCTCTTTTTTCCTGACCGTCACTTCAACATCACCTTTTTTAAAAGTCTGATCGGGGGTGCAGCCGGGCGGGCAGGCGACGGCTGCTACTTTGGGCTTATAGCGCTTTATTATATAGATTTGCTGCAAAATCATCAAGATGGTCTGGGTTGCCCAATAAATCGAGAGGGCAGAGACCAGAGTGTAAGAAATGTAAGCGGTCATAACCGGGAAAAGATAGGTCATCTGTGAAGAGAGCATTTTTTGGAATGAATCCTCTTTGCTACCGGGTGTAGGCTTGGGTTGAGTCGCTCTCATTTGGATTGACTGGTAGAGCTGGGTTCCTCCTGTCACCAGTGGGAAAAGAAGAGCCAGATAACCCTTCGTCCCGCCTAATTTGAAAAGTTCGGCGACTGTTTTAGATAAGTCGTAACCAAAAAATGAGCTGTTAATTGTTTCCGGCCGGGGGAGCCAGGAGTAAAGAAATTCAGGTTTGAGCTCGCTGATGCCGATTTTAATAAATACTCGATAAAAGAAGATTAGGACAACAATCTGAACCAGCATCGGCAGGCAGCTTGAAAGCGGGTTAACTCCCTCGCGCTTGTAAAGCTCCAGAGTCGCTTTTTGCTCGGCCTGCTTGTCGCCCTTGTGGTCGTTTTTGATTTTCTCAAGATGGGGCTGAAGTTCCTTTTGCTTATGCTGCATTAGCGTCATCTTGATCGTAGGCTTGAGGAAAATCAGTCTCAAGATAATCGTTATAATGATAATCGCCACCCAAACATAATGCCCCGGAGTTAACCAGGTGAAGAAAATAAGAAGGTTGTAGAAAAAATCGGTCATTTTTGTTTTTTGCTTTACGTTTTACGTTCCCCGCGCCAGAGTTTCGGCGCGGGGTCGTATCCTCCATGACTCCAGGGGTTGCAGCGCAAAATCCGCCATCCGCCAAGAGCGATCCCGACAATTATACCATTCTTTTCAATCGCTTTAGCCGCGTACTCACTGCAGCTTGGATAAAATCGGCAAAAACCGTCCGGGTACATTCCCTTAAATACACCGTGATCCGGACTCAAGGTTTTCTGGTAGGCCCTGATTGTTTTGATTGCAAGAAACTTGAACACTTTTCCGCCTCGGCTTGAATTTTGGCAAAATCGGCTGTCTGGACATTACCTTGGGATAAAACAACTATGTCCCAGCCGGATAATTTTTCAAGGTGATCTCTAAAGGCGGCTTTGAGCCGTCTGCGGATTAGGTTTCGGTTAACTGCCTTGCTTGAAACCTTTTTGAAGGCGACGACGGCCAGCCGTGCCGGATTGTCGCTAAAGTCTCTGCGCCGGTAGGCTTTAACTTTAAAAAAGGCGCCCTGCCAGGCAATTCCCTTTTCAAACGCTCTTTTAATATGGCGGGATAGCCTTAGCCGGTTTTGCCCTTTAATCATCTCGTTTTGGTTGGTGCCAGGCGTTTTCTACCTTTGGCACGCCTTCTTTTTAAAACTCTAATTCCGCCCGTCGAATTCATCCTGGCTCTAAAACCGTGAGTCTTAACCCTTTTCCTCTTTTTCGGTTGGTAGGTTCTTTTCATAACAGAAAGATTATACTTGAAAGGCCGGTTTTTGGCAAGGAATTGTGTAGGCGGGAGCTTCTAGTATAATTAGGTTATATAAAAGGAGGGAATTGAAGCGAGGTATTTATCACCCTTTAGCTGTTTTGGTTTTAGGCGCATACCTTGGTTTTTCCCTGATTTTTCCTGATGGCTTTTCCCATCCCCCCAAGGCTTTGGGGGGATCAGAGGCTAAGAGCTGGACGGTTAGGCCAAAGGATCATCTTGATGAAGCGATAGTTGATCAGGTTCAACAGGACGAAACCGGCCAAAAAATCGAACTCGAAAGATATTTCAACAAGAACTTAATTGATAAGCGACTTGCAAGCGATCGTACGAACTATAACCAAATGGACCCATCTGTAGTTGCCGACGGTGACGGCAATATCTATATTGCCTTCACCATGGACCCCGGAAAAATAATGATGCAGAAACTTAACTCCTCTGGGGAGGTGCAATGGGAGCAGGATAAGCAGGTTTTTGTTTCAGGCTGTGTTGCTGCGGGCGGACAGCATGGCAACCATTTAGCAACCGCCCTTCACCCGAACGGGATCGTGGTTGTCGCTAACTGTTATGTCGGTGTTTCACAAAATGATATCTGGGCCCAGCTTGTGAACACTTCTGGAGTTACCCAGTGGGCTGCTGAAACCAGAGTTCATGACAATACAGTCAATAATAAATTCAATCAGGAAGTACAAGTGTTGGGATCGGATATTTATGTCGCTTGGGCAGACGACAGGACAGTAGCCAATACCTACGAGATGTATGCCCAGAAACTTGACTCTAGTGGAAATAGGACGATAGCTGGCGATCAGGCATTAGTTACGCCCGGTGTCAATTTGCTCGGCCCACGTCTTAAAAAGAACTCTTCGGGAAAGCTTTTGCTAAGCTATATTAATTCGTCAAATAATCAAATTTGGGTACGCCAGTATAACTCGAGTTTTACCCAGGATTGGGGGCCGAATGCGGCTGGGACAACAACAAGTCCAGGCAGTAAGTCTGCATTTGCAACAACCGTTATTGGCGACAACAGCTATTATTTCTTTAGAAAGTGGAGCACTAGTCCTCCCAATTATCAAATTTACGGCCAGTCACTTAATAGTGCGGGTGGTACGAGGTGGAACGGTGGCCTTGACTTGAGAGTTGGCCGGAGAGTCGTGCCGGGCGCAATTTTGGCTTGGAATGACGGAACGAACCCTTATTTCGGAGCGACAGAATTTAGCGGCGCTACTTATCCATGCGGGAAAAAAGTGGACGCGGCAACCGGTGCTGTCTTGTGGGGCGGAATTTTTGACAATGAGCCGCAGCTTATTGTCAGCTCGTATGTCCCTCCTCATCAACCCGCTGTTAACATTGTCTTTTCCGGGAGCGTTAATCACGTGGTTTATAGCAATCTGAATGGGGCCTACCAGGCAGATGTTTACTACAATTCGTTTAATACATCAGGAACGATTACTCATGCCTCCGACATAATGATAAACAGGGATTTTGGGGTGCTCGACCAGCAACAGATGGCGATAGCCAAGGACTCAAACGGGGATATTGCAGGTGCGTGGAGAGACAGCCGGGTCGGGGTATATTCTTACGATGTTTATGTTCAGAAGTTTAATTCTTCAGGCACGAGCCAGTGGACAGATGACACCAAGGCGAACTCGACCACAACGGGCTGTTCTAGCATCGAGACACTTGCAATTGGAACCGATTTTTATATTGTTTGGTCTTCAGTGGGCAATGTTTATTTGAATAAAATCAACAGTTCCGGTGTAAGACAATGGGCTGATTTACGGGTTAATGTTGGCGCGGCAAGCCAAACTTCGAACCCGTCGTTAAGCTACGATGGAACAAATATTATCGTTGCATGGGAAGACAACCGCGGTGGCGCCGGTAATTTGCAGATTTATTTTAATGCGGTTAGCACTGCCGGGGTTGTTCAGCTGGGATCTGACGTAAGAGTGACGGTTGAGTCTGCAACAAAAAAGCTTGGTCCGGAAATTCGTTCAGATGGAACTAACACTTTTGTTGTTTGGGAGGACAGCCGAAATGGCTCAAGCGAAGATATTTACATGCAAAAGATAAACGGCTCCGGTGTGCCCCAATATGCAGGCGATGTGAAGATTGATAATATGTCAGGAATCTATGCCTCTTCAAATAACCCCAATTTCGTGGTAGATAGCGGCAGTATTTATGTGGTCTGGGAAGACGACAGAAATCCGGGTGATTTATACTCGGATATTTATATGGCAGGCTTTAATGGTCAGACTAGGCTTTTTGATGATGTTTTGGTTAACGATGACAGCACCGGAGACAAAGTTGACTCGGTAATCGGTTTCTCAAGCGGCGCACTTTATATCGCCTGGAAAGATAAGCGCGACAGCTCAACCTACACCGACATCTATATGGCGAAATTCAACACGAACGGAATCAAGCGTTATGCCAATGACGCCCAAGTCAATATCAATAATACAACCGTAATTCACGCTAACCCGACCATGACCTTAAATGATTCATTCGTGGGCTGGGATGATGATCGAAACGGTGTGACTAACAAGGATATTTATCTTGCTAAGGGGATCGACAAGGTTAAGAGCAATGGTAAGATCCACGGCGACGGTCTTGTGCTCGACGCGCAAACCCAAAACGTCCGTTACGGGACTTTGAGCTGGACAGCCGACAAACCGGCCAATACGGAGGTTAAGTTCAGGACAAGATCGGCTGATACGGAAGCCGGCCTTTCTGGAGCCGCTTGGAGTGACTACTACCTTGCTCTAAGTGCGGCTAAGATTTTCGGCACGGGGATTGCCAAAGCCACCGCCGATATTGAATCGGACGACAAGAGATACTTAGAAGTTGAGGTGAGCCTGGTTACCTCTGACCTTATAAGTTCTCCCGCTGTTGAGGACTTTACCGTTTCATATCTAACCAATGAAGCGCCGGAAATTAACTCGATTGTTATCGGCTCAACGTCCGGCGGTTCAGTTGAGTTTTATTATTCGGTCGTTGATCCTGATAATTCTACTGCTCTAGTCAGCTTTGAATATTGGGATGGCTCGGCCTGGAAGAGCTCGACCAATGCCTCAGGAATTGGCGCTTTAAGCACGAACCAGACAGTCAAAGGGGTATGGTCAGCGGGGACTGATCTGCCCAATACCCAAATCACGTCAAAAATTCGCCTTACCGCCGATGACAGTGCGCCGTTCAACAATATCGGCACGGGAACTTCACCTGAGTTTATGCTCGATACCACAGAGACATCTGCTTCGGCTACTCCATCTGCCTCGGGGACTCCGGGCCCAAGGGTCAGCCCGACAGTAAGCTCCACAGCCACGATTTCTGCTTCACCGACTATTACTCCGGGAGGCGGAGATGACGAAGAAGAACCTCCGGTTATTAAAGAGATTAAGGATGTTGTCAAGGAGCTGTCCGATATTATTATCATGGGGATGCAGACACCGGGCGGTCAGGCGGCGGCGGTTGCTGTTGCCGTTCTGCTGTCTGCGCCGGTTTTATTTTCATCTATTAACTTCATTTCTCGGCTGCTTTCCCTCTTTAGATTGACCATAAGGTTTGGCGGAGCGGCGATTGCAGTAAAAAAGAGGCGAGGTTATGTATTTGACAATGTCAGCAAAAGACCAATCCCGCTGGCTTTGATTAAGATTTTTGATTACGAGACGTCTAGTTTGGTCTATCAAACTTACACCAACACCCAAGGCGAGTTTGTTCTGAAGCTAGGAAGCAGGAAATATTCCCTTGATGTTTATAAGACGGGATATACAGTGCTTGAGGTTAAAGACGAAGGAAAAGAATTCAATAGTCTTAGAACTGATGGCTACTATGATCATATTTATTATTCCGGTGAGATAATTAACGCTCAAAATGAAGTGGTCGATCTGTCAATTCCGATGAACCCCGTAGAGAAACCTGGTATTTGGGCGGTTATTTTAAGGGGATCACTCGGCTTTCTAAGGAGAACATCTTATCTTTTTCTAGTCGTCGGGACGGCATTCGCGATTTTGTTCTTTGCTCTTGCGCCAAATATTCCGGTTAATATTGCCATTCTTATTTACTATCTTTTGATTTGGTCAGTTCTTGCTTATCTGGTTTTCACCCACCCGAAACGTGCTGGCGATGTTCTGGATTTGGGCAAGGTAAAACTGCCTCAAGCTCTAGTCAGAATTTTTGACCAAAATAATAGACTGATCCAAACCGCAGTTTCTGACAATGAGGGCGAATTCATTTTAAATATTTCGAAGGGAAGCTATCAAGTGGAGGCCAGAAAAGCCGGCTTTAAGCCCAAAAAAGATATTCTTGAAGTTAAAACTCTAAGGGATGTAGGTAGAAAAGAGATCCGTTTGGAAAGGCCCTAGCTATTTGAGCGCGATTTTTACCAGGTGAGCAATGAGACGGTTGAACTCAAATCCGGCGGCATTGGCTGATTTTGGGAAAAGACTTTCTGGGGTCAGCCCAGGAATGGTATTGATTTCTAAAATCCATACTTTGTTGGCCTTGTCTACAATCATATCCACCCTTGAAAAATGACGGCAGTCATGAACGAGATGGGTTTTAAGGGCTAACTCTTGAGCTTTTTGGGTCAGTTCTTTTGATATTCTAGCCGGAACTATTTCTTGGGTTTCGCCGCTGTATTTTGCCTCGTAGCTGAAGAATTTTTGCTTGGGGATAATTTCAATCACGGGGAGAGCTTGCGGCTGGCCAGGCTCTTTCTCTAAGATCGGCACGGAAATCTCGCGGTTGCCGAGATATTTTTCGATGATTATGCTTTCAGAGTATTTAAAAGCTTCTCTTTTGCCGAGTTCAAAGTCGGCATTATTTTCGCAGATTGAGACGCCGATCGATGACCCCTGGTCAGCCGGCTTTACCACAACAGGGAAATGCATTTTCGTCTTTTCATTTTCCGCTTTCAATACTTCCCACTCCGGGGTGGGGATTTGGGCTTTTTCCATGATTTGTTTGGAAAACTTTTTATTAAGCGCCACGGCGCTTGAAACTGGTCTTGAGCCGACGTACTTTATGCCGATCTCCTCAAAAAGGCCCTGCAGCAGACCGTCTTCGCCGAACTTACCGTGCATAGCGATGAAGACTACCTCAAAGTGGCGGACAATGTCAACGAGGGGATAATTGACGGCCCGGGGTAATTTATTTGAGTCTTTTTCGATATTGTCGAGCTCGGGAAGCTGCAAAAACCGGCCTGTTCCGAAATCAATCAGGTCAACTGAATAACCCTGTCTTTCCAGTGCCGTTGCCACTTTGCGCCCCGAGGCAATTGAAACTTCACGCTCGGAGGATTTTCCGCCTAAAGCGACTAAGACACGGTTTTTTTGGGGGTTTAGCGGCATGGGTTTAGTTTAAAGTTAAAAGAAAGGGGTGCGCTATGAAATCAGGATTTTTTCTTTGATCGAATCGAGGTCGGTGAATCCTTCGGCCTCCTCAATCAAACGGCTCGAGGCAGTCTTCTTGAAAGCAATCACTTCGGCTCGGCAACCGAGGGATTTGACGTGTTCGATTAAATCTTTGAAGTCGCCATCGCCTGAAACTAGGACGATTACATCAAGCTTTCCGGCCGCGCGCATTACATCCATAGCGATTCCGACATCCCAGTCGCCTTTTTTGGCCCCGCCGAAGAAAACTTGCAGGTCTTTGGCTTTGACATCATAGCCCTGATGATGAAGGGCCTCAAAAAAGTTAGCTTCTGGCTCGACATCGGCTTTTATCACATAAGCAGTCGCCTTGATCAGGCTTCTGTCCCCGATCGCTCTTTTTAAAATTTCCCCGAAATTGACCTTTTTCTTGTAGAGGTTTTTTGCCGAGTAATACATATTTTGAACATCGACGAAAACCCCGACTCGCTGGGCTGAATTCTTATTTCCAACCATATTTTGTTGCATAATTACCCCTAAATTAAATATTAAAAATTAAAAATCAGAATTATAGGTTAGAATTCAAAAATTTTGTATTTTGCATTATCATTTTCTATTTTCGTTTTTACTTTTTAATTTATCTTACTACAACTTCTCCTCTAATTGAAGGGTTAGCTTCAAGGTGAAAGCCCCAGCGCCCCGGGTTTTTGAAAGTGTAGGAATATTTTTCTTTTGGATAAATCGGCGTGGTGTAAAGATCGGGAAGATAGTTGTGGTTGGGGTGGGGATCGGAAGCAATTATTTGGGAGTTGCGGCCGATATTTTCAAATTGAACTGCCGTGCCTAAATCGACTTCGGCGAGCTCGGGCGAAAAACCGGTTTCGGAAAAGGTAATTAGAGAGGTTGGAACCGGGATTTCTTCAGCTGTCTCATCTGGGGTTGGCTCAACCTCCCGAATAGAACGGATTAACGGTGTTTGGCAACCGGAGAGCGTAAGACCACAGACTAGAGTTGCAAAAACTAGAACGGCCCTATTCTTTGATTTTTTCAATGTCATAAGTTTCAATCTCCAGGTCATTCTCCCATTCATCTCTAGGTAATCCCGCTTTCTGGCAGAGTTGGGCTAAAAAATCAGCCGGATTGGGCAGTCCATCCCAAACTTGGGGCAAAAAAGTCGCTTGGCGAGGACCCTTTTTGATAATTACACCGGGCTTATTTTCTTTAAAATATTCAAGGATTGCATCTTGGCCAGATAGATCGAGTTTTTTTAGTAAACTGAGAATCGAAACCTCAATTTTGATTTTATCAAGCCCGCCCTTTTGGAGTGGGGCAAATCTGGGATCGCCAAAGGCGGCTGCTCGGGCGCAATCGATAACGTCCTTGTAAAGCTCTTGGGTCGGCGCGAGATGGCCGATGCAGCCACGAAGCCGTCCCTCTTGAGTCAAAGTGACAAAACAAGCCCGTTTTTCAAGGCAATTTGCGGGAATATCTTGAACCGGCAAAGGGCTTTTGGTAAATGAGCTTGCAATCGCATCTCGAGCAAGCTTGAGTAGATATTCGGATTCTTTTTTTGAATAAGTCATCATTATAAAAATTACATTTCAAGGCCTATAATGTCAAAGCTGGAAGCTGGACTTTTTTGCTTCTTGGGGTATAATAGGTTTGTGAGAATTCTAGATTTAGACCAAAATGTTTTGGCCTTCTTTAATGGATTGTTGATTGGAAGGTCTAATTTTTTAGATGAGCTAGTCAAAACGGTGGCAGTCTATTTTATTTATGCCCTGCCGGTAATTCTTCTTATTCTTTGGTTTGCCTTTGCTAAAAAGAGAGAAGCGCTTTGGCTTTCATTTATGGCCTGCCTCTTCTCATGGCTAGCCATTGCCAAGGCGATTGTTCCGAATATTTGGTTTCGACCTCGTCCGGATTTGGGTTTAGTTGGGGCTACTGAACTCCTGTTTCGCCGCCCGGATTATTCTTTCCCCTCCGATCACGCGGCGGCGCTTTTTGCTATAACATTCGGCCTTTATGCTTTCGGTTGGAAGCGAGCTGGACATTGGTTTTTGGTCTATGCTCTGATTGTTTCGATTACCAGAGTAGCTGTTGGAGTTCATTTTCCGTTGGATATCCTTGCCGGCGCCGCTGCCGCAGCGATTGGCGTGGGCGTCGCGGCTCTTTTGAAACGGCCCCTTGTTAAATATTTGATGGATCCGATTGTGAGCTTAATGCACAAGGTTGGTATAAAGTGAATCCCCGCCCGATTAACCGCAATCTTTTGGCCGAAGTTATCTCTTGGCTTTTCTTCCCGCCGCTTGTGGCAACGGTCTTTTTTATGTTTTTGATTTTTTGGTATTCAAATGATCTTGGGCAAGGATTGCGCTGGCTTGTGGCAATCGCCCCTTTCTTGGTTTTTATTCCGCTTATATTTTTTGTCGTTAGCTATAAGCTAAAATGGGTGTCTGACATTGACCTTTCCCATCGGGAAGAGCGGCCGGTCTTTTTGGGAGTTTTTATCGCTTCTTTGGCTATCGCTTCGTTTTTACTCTATCTACTTAAAGTTCCATTGAAATTTTTTGTTTTCACCTTTGCGGGTTTGGTAATGGTTTTTATCGCTTCAGCTATAACTTTGTATTGGAAGATAAGTTTTCACACTGCCGTTACGACTTCGGTCATTACGGCGATTGTGATTTTAGGCGGGTGGGTTTTTGCCCCGATGTATCTGCTAGTATTGGTGATAGCTTGGGCGAGGGTAAGACTTAAAAAACATACTCTTTGGCAGGTTATAGGCGGGACGCTTTTGGCCTTTGCCATAACTGTCATAATATTTTATCTTTTTGGCTTTGGCATTTTGGAGGCTTGATGGTTGGCGGGATTTTGTCGGCGGTGAGTCATTTTATTGTCAATGTTATTTCCGGTTTGGGCTATGGCGGGGTGGTTTTGCTGATGGGAATCGAGTCGGCTAATATTCCCCTGCCCTCCGAAGTGATAATGCCTTTTTCGGGCTATCTGGTTTTTACTGGGCGGTTTAATTTGTTTTGGGTGGCGATTGCCGGCGGTTTGGGGTGTCTGTGGGGGTCGCTTTTAAGTTATTGGATTGGGGCAAAGGGCGGGCGGCCGCTGATTGAAAAATACGGCAAGTACGTTTTGATTTCGCATCATGATTTGGACCGGGCCGACAGATGGTTTTTAAAGTGGGGGATAGCGACGGTTTTTATCGGCCGGCTTTTGCCGATTATTAGAACTTTCATTTCTTTTCCGGCCGGTATTGCTCGGGTTAACATTTGGAAATTTTCGGTTTATACTTTTGTCGGCTCGGTCATTTGGAGTTATCTTTTAGCCTGGGTAGGGATGAAGCTCGGCGAGAATTGGGATTCGATCAAGGTCTATTTCCATGATTTTGACGTGGTGATCGGGGTTTTGATAGTGCTTGGGATTGGGTGGTGGATATATAGACACGTGAAGCATGCTAGAACTACTTGATCTGGTATAATCGAGCTATGTTGATTGAGTTGAGCAAACTCGAAAATATGCCTGTAGGGGCGCTGGACGAGGTGGCCTATGTCGGCAAGGTGCGCCGGGCGGTTGTTAACCCGAACGAGATAAAACTCATTGGCTTGACGGTGTGGGTGGGCACGCTTTTCCCCAGAATGTATGCGGTGTCTTTGCACGATATTGTTGATATTGATAAAGGGGGAGTGGTAGTTAACTCCCGCGAGAACCTACTGGGGGTTGGTGAAGTTGTTCGAATTGCCGAAATTGTCAAACATAGATTTTCTTTAATCGGACTTAAGGCGAGATCGAGAAAAGGGCAGGGTTTTGGCCGAGTTCAAGATGCAGTGGCGGATACGACAACGGGGGAAATTTTAAGAATTTATGTTAAAAAATTACTGGGAGATAGCCGGGTTTTTGAAAGATCGCAAATAGAGAAAATCACCTGGCGGGAAACCGTTCTAAAATGTGAGCCGGAGGAAAAAACTAAGGAAAAAGTGGTTGTTCCGGAAGCGGAATTGGCTTGATTCATTTTTATTAAATGAAGATAGGGCGGCTTAAAACCCGCCCATTTTGGCAGGCTAAAGCCTGCCGACCCACGTTAGGATAAGGGGACCTACTTGCGAAGCGTTCCCCCTATCCTAACAACCAACCCCCTAGCTCGCTCAAAAGTTCAACCTTGCTTTCTGAAAGACACTCTGGACATTCATCCTGTTTATAAATAAAGCAGATATTCAATCCAGCTTCTTTCGAAGCGCAAGGTTGACTCTTGGGGAAGGAGCTGATTTTGGCTGAAGCAAAATCAGAATCTGTAGTGCTAGATCTTGAAATCAGCGATTTTTTTAGATCCATTTATTGAGAGATAGTTGTCAGAAACTACTAAGCTGATTTTTTTGATCGTGAATTTGATTGGATTTTTTTCGAGGGATTTGTTGGCTTCTTCTATTCTCGTTTTTAACAACGGCTCGATATTCTCTGGATCTTCGAAAAATCTGATGACATTAACAGGAAATCTATACCTGCCGTAGTACTTTAATTTACCTGAGCTAGTTTCTTTTTCTAGCTCTTTTGCCCATATGAGTAATTTATCCGATAGAGTTGCCTGAAAAGCGATCGATGGAACCGGATCTTTTACATCATATTTATTTGATGGATAGATGCCTGATATTTCAACTTGTTTATCAGTTATTTTTTTGGTGAAACCCCTTACGCAACTTTTAGTTGAAGCAATAAGTGCAGTATTTTCTTTTTCGAACCTATTGATTTCTTCTTTTGTTGGGGAAACCGCTTTTTTTACTTGTTCGAAGTCAATTAGTGAGAAATGGATAGTTGAGTCGGGATATACATAGATAGGCCTTTCTCTAAGGACAGTAGAAGAGCTTAACCAGTCGAGCATAGAGGCTGTTAAATTATTGATCCTACCTAAAGCGCCTTTATCTTGCAGCCCAATAATTACTGATATCGTCAAATGAAGTTTGTCTGGATGTGTTTCTTGTATGAACACCCGATTTGGGATGGATTTTATTTTGCTTGCTAAGAACTTTTCTAGTTTATTAGCATCATTGTATTTAATAAACCTTCTCTGAATTGCTTTTAGCTCGTTGGAAGCTACCGTCAGATGTCTGTAGAAAAATATTATTAAAGATATCCAAATAACAAAAAAATAGATAAATCTATCTTGGTGGTAAGCTGCATGTGTTTGTACTAAATATACTATTAGTCCAAAAAATCCTATAGAGAGCGAAACAATTGCGAGGGATGATGTCATTGCAGATGTCGACCTTCGTCTTGAATAATCAAGGATGCCTTTAGTGTCAACGCCTTTGTTTATTTCTCTCCAAAGGCAGCCATGCCAGAACGTATCGTGCAGGTTTTGCCTTTTTGTTGGCTGACAAAAGTGTTCCCACCAAGCCTTCAACCGCTTATTACTATAGAGATCTCTTGATGCGTCAATACTTTTGAAACCAAAGAATATTCTCCATACTGCAATTACGATCTGCGAGATAAATGGTCCAAATAAGATAGCTGCTGCTCCTAGTCCAACATATAGATTATGATATTTTAGAACCTCTTCTTTATTGAGTACATACAATGAACCAATTACCATAAATGCCAGTATCGAAGCTGGTAAGCTAATTATTGGTATAGGTTCTTTTTCCATACCTAAAAAGTGCCATCAATTCGAAAAATGTCAAATTTCTAGAGTGGACTAAAAAATAAAACCAAAAGGCCCCAGACCGGTTAGGGTTTGGGGCCATGGGCATCCCTCCTTTGGGACAACAGGCGAACGGGTACTACTTGGCGCGCCGGGGACGGCACTTGGCGCGTTGTGGCGGGTGTTTGTGGCGGGGCCACTTTACTGCTGGGTTGGCGGTGTCGAAAATGTCTGCGACGCTCGTGAAGAGTGCAAGAGCATTGCGCTCTTCGGTAATCAGACCAATTAGGTCCGATTTCGCAGGGCATTCCGCAAGCACTTTTACATGCTCTACTGCAATCCCTTTCAGGGCTTGTCCGATGGCCTCTGCCACTATCGATCGATGCTCAGGAGGAATGTTTTTCAGCACTCCTCCCACGATCGTCTGCTCGCGCAGCCATTCCGCTTGGATCTCGCGGAACTCCGTCACGGATTTCACCTCCTTCCTTTCCTGCGTTTCACGGCGGTCTTCTCCTTATCGCATTTCCCGCACGGGCACTTCCCTAGCCGCCAACCGTTTTCTGCCAGTAGGGCAGAGAAGCGCTCTGTTCCTAGATGGCGCTGGATACTTCGAAAGACGGTAGGGGGAAGATATCCGATCTGTTGTACATCGATATCTTCCAGGCAGGTCGTAGCGGCTTTCGCGACGAGCTCGACATCTTGAGGGTCGGAAGGAGTATTGCTGTTCTCGTTTAGAGCGAGCACGGCGATTAGCCCCTTTAACGCCTCCCGCCGGGGTTCATTTCCCACAAGGGCTTCGAAGATCGCGCCGCAGATATCGGCGGCGAATACGTAACCGGTGATAGCCCTTCCTAACCCTTCTATCCAGGTGCATTTCACTGATTTTCCCCCTTCCGTTGTGTCAAACAGCGCCTCATATTGAGGTCGCGTCATTATGGCATAAGAGGCATAAAATGTCAAGTATAGCATACATATAAAAGCATATGATAAACCCGTAAAATGATAAATATTGACAAATTGTCGTAAATAAGATACAATATTAAGCAAATGAAAAGCAAATGAAAAACAAAGAAAAATATATTGATTCTTTTATTAGCCTAGGCCTCAAAAAACAGGAGGCAGAGGTTTATTTTGCCCTTCTTCAGCTTGGACGATCTACAGTGGGAAAAATTAGCCGACTTTCAGGTGTACAGCGAACTTTTATTTATGATATTTTGGACGATTTATCCATTAAAGGATTAGTTACTTCGATAGAATCGGAAGGAATTAAAAGATTTTCTCCTATTCCGATAGAACAGTTTAGAAAAAGACAACTTGCGAAATTGGAGAATTTTGAGGAAATTTTACCCGAATTGAAAGCTCTGATTAAGACGACTGGAGAACGTCCCAAAGTACAATTTTTTGAAGGCATCGAAGGTTTTATTATTGCTCAAGACGACACTCTGAATATGCCTAGAGGCAGTGAGATTTGCGCTTACTATACAGGTGAAGGGCTCTACGAGGAACATCCAGAAATTCCCACGCGCTATGTGGGGGAGAGAGTAAAAAGGAGAATAAGCGTCCGAGCTATTTCTACAGATACACCCGCTACTCTTAAATGGACCCAGCAGGATAAAGAGCAACTGCGGGAGAGCCGGATTGTATCTGCGGACAAATTTCCCTTTGCTAACGAGATCAACATTTATGGTAATAAAATTAGTATCTTATCGCTTCAAGGAGAAATTTTGGCTGTTGTAATTGAATCAGAAAGCATTGCTAAGACCCAAAAGGCGATTTTTGAGCTGGCGTGGGAAGGCGCGGAAAAATACAGGACTAAAAAATAAAAACAAAAGGGACCAGACCGGTTAAATCACACTTTTCTGATAGCAGGTTTCGCAGTACACTTTTTCGGTTCTATCGGGGGCGTAGGTGGTTTCGAACTCGTTTTTGCATGGGCCGGAGTGGTCGTGGTCTGTCTCTTCGCACATACACTGCCTGTGCCACAGTTTGCGCGGGTTGCGCAGCGAGAATAGGCCTTTGAATCTTTCTTCCCAGTGTTTTTTCGGTATCGGGATAGAATTTGCCATATAAAAGGCTAATTCCTGCGGCATAATCTTAAAGGGTTTGCCCGTTGTCTCGCACTTTAATATTCCCTTGAGGAGCTTCTCTCTTTCCTCCTCGTTTTCAACATAATTTTTAATATCTTTCGGCTCATAAAAAGGCCCATCGTATTTGATGTCGTAGTCATTATCTTGCCATTTGCTGCCGAGCTTTTTTGCTTCGTCTTTCTCGAGCGGGTAATAATTCATTGCCACCGTTTCGTTGTAGCCGAAAGGGCTCATTGAAATCGGAAAAAATTCTCCCCACTCCCCACGCTCGATCATCTTCTCGATTATTTGAGGCACTAGCTTTTCGTATCCTTCTTTTGTGTATTGCTTATTCAAGATGCAATATTCTTTATGGTTTCGAAGATCGATGCAGCCGAAACAGTTTGAGACGCTATTAAGACACTCAAAGGAATAATAAACGTTTTTAATGTCGAGACACGAAACTATAAAGGCACTATTATAATGCTCCTCTCCGCAAACCGATTGGTAGGTGAGCTCGTTAGTGGCAGAAATATTAATGTCTTGGCTGTCGCGCACTTTTATATCGTCGAAAACATACTTAGCATTTTCGGCGTCTTCTAAACTGAAAACGTACTTACAGTTTTTGCAAAATTTTATCTTATCGCCGAGCGAATTTTCGCAATTGTGCTGTTCGGTTGGTTTGACTGGTAAGGCAATCATCTTTTGCCTGATCTCGAGCAGTTTCCCCAAATTCCAATCTTTGAATTCTTTGACAAATTTTTCGAATTCTTCTTTTGTTTTCTGCTCGTTGAGGATGCAGTAACTCTTATTGCGCAGGTTTTTGCATCCAAAACAGTTGTTGCAGCCGATTAGGTTCTCGGAAAAATAGCACTCCGAGGTGTTGACGCAGTTGATTAAGAATTTTGAACGGTTTGATTTTCGGCAGTCGAGGCATCCATAGAGATACTCGCAGTCAATAACAAATAGGGAGTCAACGCAATCTTTCGCGCGATAAGCCCAATTGCAGTAATAACAGTTCTCGCAGTATCTTGAGGCAAAGCACATATAAGAGTTTTTGCTGTTGCCAAAATAGTTGCCGTATTCGGAGTTCTCGTTCTCTACCTGCACGGCGGCCATGCGAGGAACTTTTTTGAGAATTTCATTGACCTGTTCTAAAAACGGCCTTGTCGGGTTATAGTCCTGGCCGTAATCAGTCGCGTCCCATTTGTCAGACCACCAGCAATCATAGCAATAGACGTTATATTCCTTGTCCGGCGAGTAGATGCTGATAATGTCTTTCTGGCAGGAGTTGCATTTTCTCTTATAGAGCTTCTGCTCGTTTCTGAAGGCGAGCCGATTTTGCTCGCGGCAATGGGGACACAAATTGGGCGGGGGAATGTCAAAAGTTTTTCCACCAAAAACAGGGGAGATTTTTTTGTAAAAGGCCAGATCAGTGTCTGTTATCTCGAATTTAGCGCTGCAAACTTTGCAGGTTTTTGTAATTGCCATAATAATTTTGTTTAAATATTAATCCATATAATAACCTAAATCAATCATATGTCAAAGTGTTGACACAGTTCGACAACAATATAGAATAGAAACATGGAAATTTTGAGCGAGAAAGAAAAGAAGGTTTTGAGCGGGTTATATGAGCTCTCAAGAGCGACGGTTTGGGATTTAAGTAAAGAGGTTGGGATAAATCGAACTACGCTCTACCCTATTTTGGAGAAACTGCTCGAGCGGGGTTTAGTTTCGAAATTGTCGGTTGAGGGACACACGGTTTATGAGCCGATTTTATACAAAGATTTTAAGCGATGGATTAGCCGCGAGAGAAAAAAAGCAAAAGATGCGGCGAATGATCTTCTCAGGTGGGTTGATGCACAAGAAAAAAATAGCGCGCCGGCGCTTTTATCTGATTTTAAATATTTTGAGGGGCACGGCGGGGTTGAGGCGCTTTATGCTGATAGCTGGCGAGAAAATAAGGGCAAAATTATCTATTGCATAACAGATTATAAAGCGGCCCTCACGACGATGGGAGATTTTTTTAACAACGAATATTTTCCTGATCGGGTTTCTCGCGGCGTGTGCGTCAAAAACCTAGTGCCGGAGTCGGCTCTCGGCCGCAGCGAGCTAAAACGCAAAAAAGAACTTCTGCGCGAGGTGAAATTTATTGATATTTTTGAGGATTTGGGGATCGAAGTAAATATCTATGACGATAAGATCTCCATCGTTGCTTATGATAAAAAGTTGCCCTCGGGCGTTTTAATTAAAAATGCGAAGATAGCAGAGGCATTGAGGAAAATATTCGAGTATTTGTGGAGAGAGAATAAGCGGAGTTAATCTAGAACAATTTTTATCGCTTTGCCTTCAATGATTGCTCTGGAAATTTTACGGTAGGCAGAATGTAAGATGCGCTGAAAAGTGCTTTGGGAAATTTTCATTTTTTTTGCCGCTTCGATCTGATCCAGATTTTCAATGTTTTTCAACCTTATTGCTTCAGCTTCGTCGGCTGAAATTTCAATAATATCCAAAAAACGCAAAGGGATACCTTGCGGCTTAAAAAAATAAGCATTGTGCTTAAATCTGATAAATCGGCATTTTCTTGGTCTCATTTTTTGTTATAATCTTAGTGCGGGGTGCCCCGACTTCCGACGTAACAGTCGGAATGTCGGGGCGCCTTTTAGTTGCTTTTCAGCTCGTCAACTCTCTCGCGGACAGCCTTGAGATCCGCCTCAAGATCTTTTGCTTCATCTTTAAGGCTTTCTAGCTCCTCGGATCGAGTCAAGTACATCCTTGGGCTATTTCCCGCTTGGCCCCAAATCCAGGGACAGGAGCGACCAAAGCCACGCCTGAATCCCGCGCCGCAGGGGCCGAGGCCTCGGCCAGTCCCCGCGCCCATTCCCATAGGGCCAGTTCCATCAAATCTTGGCATTTCGTTCACCCCCGATCTTAATTTAGCTTGTATTATGAATATATATGCAAAATGGGGATTTGTCAAGAGGGTACTTCTCGCAGACGTTAGAAATGACATATTGGAGAAATTGTTTGAGAAATTGCTCAAACCTGTTAGGATTACCTTGTGCAACAGGCTTTTATTATTTTAAGTAGTGTTTCGATCTTGGCGGCTTATTTTATTTATGAGTGGTCAATTGTAACAGGGAGAACGCGCCCTCATCGGACGACTAGATTTGTTATTTTTATCGTTGCGGCGCTTGGCGCAACGTCGCTTTTTGCCGGACAGGATCGGGTGGCAGTTTGGCTTTTGGGAATTTGCGCCATCCAATCGCTAGTTGTCTTTCTCATGTCGTTTAAATGGGGGATGGGCGGTTGGGCCAAGACGGATATTTTGTGTCTGGCGATTGCTCTTTTGGGGATTATTGTATGGCAGCTGACGGACAATCCCGCCCTTGGCCTTTATGCTGCGATCACGGCTGATTTTGCCGGGATGGTACCGGCGTTGATTAAGACTTATCGCCTGCCTCACACCGAGTATTGGCTTTCTTACATCTTTGATGTTGTAGCGGCTGGATTTACGCTTCTGGCGATCCAAAAGTGGGAGCTGCAGGGTTTTTCTTACCCGCTTTATATCCTAGTTATTAATATTGTGATGTTGATTTTGATTTTTCGTCCCAAACTTCTTCCCAAACCCGCCTGAACCTGATATTATTTGCCTGTCGTAGAACCCTACAGGAAGGAGGCCGGCGAGATGCGGCCTTACATCAACGACTTGCTTTGCTCGCTGAAAGGTAGCTGGGTGGGTAAGATCGTTGCGTGCGTGTTGTATCCGCTGATGTATTGGCCGTTATTCGTCGGCCAGTATGTCAATGCGCTGATCTGTGAGCGTTTGGTGAACGCGTGGCCGCGGATCGGCGGGGTTGGGCTGTACAAGACCGCAGCAGAGTTGACGCGCGAGTTGGTCGCAAATGGACGTTTCACGACAGTCGTTCTCGGCGGCAACGAGGCCGAGCAGAAGCAGTTCCTAGCTGAATACCGGCCGGAATGGCTCACGAGTCTTGATGTATCGGATGGGACGTACCCCCAGGTGAGAGGGGTCGTCGATTACGCCGAGCAGTATGGCTTGCCTGCGATCTGTATTATCACGCACGAATCGCTTCTAACCAGAGCGGCTCTGACCGTGGTGAAACAGCTCAAAGAACGCGAGATGCGTCTGCCGGTATACTGCGAGGCGTACCTCGATCTATCTCGGCTTGAGCTGAAGTGGTATGAGGTAACGCTGGCCTCGGCGAATGAAGCCTTGAGCCTCTTGCGCTATCAGAGGAGAGGCCACGTTGCCACGCATCGAGAAACGCTGGAGTATCTCCGGGACGTCTCCTGGGAGGAACGGCCGGGAGGAGTCCTGTTTGTCATCGTGTAGAGTCAGCGATACCCACGGGCGGGAAAGGGGGCCGCCCGATGTATTTATAAAAAGGATTGAAATGTCATTGTCAATCGGTATTGTTGGGCTTCCGAACGTTGGAAAATCAACGCTTTTTAATGCACTTTTGAAGTCACCTCTGGCGCGGGTGGCGAATTTTGCTTTTACAACGGTTGAACCGAATATCGGGGTGGTCGAGGTGCCGGATGAGCGGGTAGAAAAATTGGCCGAAGTGGAAGGAAGCGCTAAAGTCACACCGGCGACAGTGAGGTTTGTTGACATTGCGGGATTAATTGCCGGAGCGCATAGAGGCGAGGGATTGGGGAACAAGTTTTTGGCCCATATCCGTGAGGTTGATGCGATCGCGATGGTGGTGAGGACTTTTGAGCATAAGGATGTTGCTCATGTTTCGGGCAAGATCTCGCCTAAAGATGATATCGAGACGATTTTGACCGAGCTCGTGTTGGCCGATATGGAAACTTTGCAAAAGAGACTAGGCGTGGCCGAAAAAGATGCTAAATCGGGTGACAAGACCGCTCGAAAACAAGCTGAAATTTACAAAAGAATTGCTGCAATGTTTGACAAGAATAAACCGGCGATTGAGGCAAAGCTTGATGACAAGGAGAGAGAATTGATCGGCGAGTCCGGTTTTCTAACTTTAAAACCATTTTTATATGTTTTTAACGTCGGCGAGGAGGGGGCAACACAGGCGCCGGAGGATTTAGTGGAGGAGTATGAGCTTGAGGTAAAATCAGAGCAGGTGGTGGTGATTTCGGCGAAAATCGAGTCGGAGCTCTCTGACTTGTGCGAGGGGGACCGCTGCGAATATTTAAAAGAATTGGGGCTTGATGAGCCGTCTTTAAACAAACTAATTCGCTCTGCCTATAAAACCCTCGGGCTAGTTTCATTTTTCGTCGTCAATCAAAATGAGGCGCGAGCCGAAACGGTAAGAGATGGTGCCACGACACCCGTGGCGGCGGGCAAGATTCACAGCGATTTTGAGGACAAATTTATTAAAGCGGAAGTGACGCGAGCGGATGATTTTATAAAATATGGCGGCTGGAAAGGGGCACATGAAGCTGGCCGAACTCGTTTTGAGGGCAAGGACTCTGTGGTACAAGAAGGGGACGTGATGTTTTTCCACCATAGGTAGCTTATAAATTGGTTACGGGCGCCCCCTGTGGGGCGCCCGCGTGAGCTATCGCTGTCTTCGGGAAGGAGCATCGTTAGGGGCACCTTTGTAGCGGTGGGCCCGGACGAACTCCCGAAACTGGACAGGGCGGAAGTGGCCGGTGAAGGCCACAACCGCTTCGACGGCGGCGAGGGCGAGGCACCAAGCCGCGACGATCCACATCCGGCCACCTTCTGTTGCCATCGCGATGCCCAGTGGCACCGAGACGAGGAGGCCGATTGTCGCGAGCCAGGCGAGGTTTACTCGCCAGCACTCTAGCTGGTAGCCGACCGTGTTAACGTGCATGTCGCTCATCCTCTGCAGTGATACCCTGGTCTTGCCGGGGTCCGTCTGTAAAAGAACAACGGTTAAATATACCATATCTGAACCTGATTGTCAATGCGTTGACACCTGTTTTTTCAGGCAGTATGATTAAACTATGAGTCTAGGAGTATGGTTGACTGCTCCTAGGCCAGCTCCTTTCTGGAAGGGGGATGGTCGTATGCGCACGATGTGTCGCGGACCTTCGTTGATGCTGGTGGCGTTGCTCGTTCTGGCGTTGGCAGCGTTCGCAGTGGGAGCGGCTGGCTGCTCGACCGCGAAGGCCGACAAGATGACGGCGACAGCGGCTCCAACGATCTTCACGGCAACAGTGGGCATCGACGACGACATCGGTGGGCAGTCCATCTTCACGCAGACGGTAGCCGCGCGCGGCCCAACCCGAGACGCGGCCGCGGCGCAGACCCTCACCGGCATGATCGCCCAGAAGACGGCCACCACTGACCGCGTGGCGAACGTGGCGATCAAGACGATGGACCCGAAGATCGGTGACATCAGTGTCGGGCAGTACCGCCTCCTGGCGGCGGCGTACAACGGTAGCATCGTGGACAACAAAGTGGCGACGGCCATGCGCGGCAGCCCAGGCATCGTGGCTTCCCCGACGGCAACCGCCAACGACATCACCGGCAACCGCACGAACGCGGACACGGTGGCACAGACGCTCTCTCCCCAAGGAGGTCGGCAGGTCCACAAAGTCCTTGTGGCCAACTACCTCGGCACCGGGGGCGCCGGTTGCCAGAAGACCCGCTGCTAACGACGAAGCGGCGGGGGGGCAACGGCCCCCAAGACATCCTGGTCGAGTTGGGCCCCTCTGGCCAGCTCGGCCTCGCACTCATACCCGGGCGCGGACCCCTTTGTGGGACCGCGCCCGTTCGCGTTTAATTAGCTTTAATTTTGTGCTAAAATTAAAAAAGAGAAATCCTAATTTGAGTTGAAGGAGGTTTTAGGTGATTGTTACTCCCCAAGCTGGACAGGGTGCTCCGCCAGGGCCCGAAAGCGCTGTCTCACCAGCTCCTGCTGAAGCACCTCCTGCCCCTGCCGTGCCTCCCGTTCCGGAGGCAATACCTCCGGCTCCACCGGTTGTGGGGCAAGCTCCACCGGTGGCTGAAGTGGCGCCTGACCTGTCAGCTATTCTAGAAGCTCCTCAAGTGACTGCTCCGGCGGCAGCGCCGGCGGGCGAAGCGGCTCCTCCACCTCCTGTTGCTCCGCCGCCGACAGAAGAATTGATTGAAAACCCTTCGCAGCCTGGAGCTCTTGAGGGGTTAGAAACGGCAGTTGCTGCTCCTCCCATTCCGGCTGATCAAGGCAATATCGGTGAAACCGCGGCGGCTGATGTTGTGGCAGCCGCAGAGCCAACTGCTCCCTCAATTCCTACACCCGATCAAGCTCCGGTGATTGACGCAGCGGGGGTCGCTCCGGCAGCTCAAACCGAAACCGCTCCATCAGCCCCGGCTGGCCTCTCGGAAATGCCTGCAACGACACCTCCCCCCGAAGCCGTTGCTCCCCCCGTATCTGAACCTGCCGCTCCAGTCGCGCCAGAACCGATTGTTACACCCCCCGCGTCTGAACCCGTTATAGGTTCAATTAGTCCAGAAGTAGCCAGACCCGTTGAGCAATTGACTGATGAGGAATTGCAGGGACAAGCTGTAGGTGGTCATTTAGCGCTTGATGAACTGGCGAGGAGAAGAGCTGAAAGGGGCGCAGAACAAAATATAACCCGGGAGGCGGCATAATGGCATCACTTGACGTTTTATATCTAATCTTGGGGGTTTGCGTTGTTGTTATCACCGTAACGATTGTTTGGCTTGCCAGCGAAACAAGACAGCTAGTGCGCTCACTTAAACGCTCGGCTCAGGATACCGAAGTTGTAACCAAGGAAATAAAGGAGAAGGTTCTGCTGGTCGGCGAGGCGCTTGATCGGGCTGGAACGGCTGCTACGACCGTCATTGGTCTGATTGAGGATGCGATTGAGCAAATCGAAGAAAAGCGCGACCAGATTGTCGGCTCAATTGGTCTTCTGACCGGTGCTGGAAAGTACGTAAAACAGCGTCGCGAAGGGGCAAAAAAGGAAAAAGCAGAAGCAGGAAAAGAGAAAAAAGAAGTTCCGAGAGCGGAGGTTAAAGAGAAGCCTAAGGAATTGGAGAAGAAAGAAATTAAAAACGAAGAAGTAGAAACCCCCGAGCCGATTAGCGAGAAGAAGAATATGGGTTCATTTGTCCTTGGTCAGAAAAAAGTGGAAACATCCCCGCCTATGCAAGCTCGTGATGATGAAGAGTCAAAGAAAACCAAGACAGAGAATAAGCCGGACGCATCTCGACTCTCGCCTCGGTTCGAGTCGAAGCGGGTCGGTAAAGACGAGGCAGAAGAGTTAGATAAGAAATAAACCAACCATGAAGCGAAAACTTAGCGCAAGGAGATGGCTGGTTTTTTTGTTGGTTTTACTCGCTCTTTTGGCGGTAGCATTTTTTATTACGAAATATTATCTCTCACAAGATGCGGTGACCGAGAGAGAGAAGGCAAAGCTGCCGACTCTGTCGGCAGGTCAGTCTCCGGTCTCTAGCGTCCAGTCTCCAACCGCCAACCCATCTCCATCAATAAATTCCATACCAGAGGAATTGAATTTAGATGTACCGTTTACTCCACAGGCACCGCACGCTAATTGGGATTATACCCACGAGGAGGCCTGCGAGGAGGCGGCAGTTTTGATGGCCGGGAGATATTTCAGGGGGCAAGGAATTTCTGGGGCCGATGACGCGGAAAAGGGATTGCAGGAAATTATCGGCTGGGAAAAAGAGAACTTGGGATTTTTCGAGTCGACTACAGCCGAAGAAACAGTCAGGGTTATAAAAGGAATTTATGGCTTGAATGCGCAGGTCATTGAAAATCCGACAGTTGGGCAGACGAAGGTGGCATTGGCGCAGGGAAAATTGGTATTGAGTCCATCAGCCGGCCGGGAAATCGGCAACCCATTTTATAAAAGTCCGGGGCCCCTATATCATATACTTTTAATCAAGGGCTATACGAAGGACAAATTTATCACCAACGATGCTGGGACGAAAAGAGGAGAGAACTATCCTTATGTTTTTAAAACGGTGCTTGACGCCAACCACGACTGGAATGGTGGGAATGTGGGAGACGGTCGCAAACTGATGATTGTTGTTTCGCGCTAGCCTACTCAAATCCGAGACGGTTCGCACTTAGTACAGATTGACAAAGAGGGCTCTTTATGGTTCAATTTAGGCATCTCGTTGCCACGGATGAAGCATAAACTACACTACCCGTAAGGGAGGGAGGGACTGCCGTGGGAGAAAGCTGTATGTGCAGCGTCGCAGAAGGCCCTACTGGGGTTGTCATTAGGTCGCTTGCCAGACAGGGTCGCCAGCAGCACTGCAAGACCGGAGACCGGAACGGCCACGAGCCCGAGCACTTTGGCAACCCCTACTCGGCGAAGGAGTGTGCCGAGGTAGGTTGCCCGAACAGGGCAGAGTGTGGAGGTAACGGCTCCGGATAACGCACCAACGACAAGCTAACACGGGCAGCGAGATGCCAGGGGGACGCTCCCGCTCTGGGAGGGTAGCGGGTGCATTGTCCCGTCTTACCTATCGAGGGCGCCCCCCAACTTTTTGTAGAATCCCCCGCGAGGTGGATTTTTTTGTCCGCTTTTGGTAGGATTTCTTCGGTTAGCAAGGCCCTGTCGTCTAGTGGTTAGGACGCGAGGTACATTATAATAAATTCAATTGGGGGTCCCATCGTCTAGTGGTCAGGACGCAAGGTTCTCATCCTTGTAACGGGAGTTCGACTCTCCCTGGGATCACCATAGTGGATTTATCAAAAGAATTAGCTTTTTGTTTTGAACACTTTGATATTGACTTTTTAAGATAAAAAGGGAAAATACAAGGCGATTTTCGCACCTCGATAGAGAGCAAGACTACTAGGGAGGAGGATGGAGCGATGTTGCAGCTCATAGCTGTGTTTGTCGTAGCAGCTCTGGCTGGACCCTCGCTATCCGTTCCCCGCTTGCCAGAGACATCCGGCAAGCCCTGCGCATGCACTAGTAGCGCTCCCCTTGCCGCGACTGCGGCGCGAATCCCAGCTATTTCTCCGGGCAAAGAACCTCAACTGGTTCTCGCCCGACCTGCCGCAGAATTGGCAGAACCCCTGCCGCTCTCGCTCCAGGCGCTTGTGGAGAGGATTGAGGGAGATCCGAATGCGCCGGAGTGGAAGAGGACTGTCACCCAGCGGATTCGCGCTCGCCGGATAGGACGCTTTGACGCGTATCTAACGGCGTACTGCACGGACTCCTCCGCCGACTCGACGGGTGGAGGGCCGTGCGCCGCTTGGGACGGTATCCCACTTCGCTGGGGGCACGCCGCCAGCGACTGGCGGCATGTCCCAAAAGGCACAGTCCTCTTCGTCGGGCCGCCCGTTGACGCGATCTTGATCGTTGTCGACAACGGCCCGGGCGTTAAGGGCCCAGGCCGGCTTGATATATGCACGACAGACGGAAGCGTTTACAGGCTGCTGAGCCGGCAGATTAGTGCTGGTCAGCCCGCGGCCTGTTGGCGCCTTGGACGAAAAACGACATCAGCGGAAGCGCGCTAGCGCTTCCGCGATCGAGGTGTGATGACCTGTGGCCGCCCTTGATTTCGCCCACGGGCGGAATCGGGGCGGCCACTATGACGTTAAATTGCTTTGATTTATAACCTCAAGACGTGATAAGATTTCGACGTATGGCAAAAAAAGAAATTGTTATTAAAGCAAAAGATTTGCAAAAAACCTACCGTCTCGGTAGGCGAAATTATGTTAATGCCTTAAATGGCGTTGATTTTGAGCTGGAAAAGAGTGATTTTGTTGCTCTAGTTGGTCCTTCGGGATCGGGTAAATCAACTTTTATGCACCTTGTTGGCCTTTTGCAGGCACCATCGGCTGGGAAAATTTGGATTAAAGGCGAGGAAATGACCAAGGTATCAAAAAGATCTTATCCGCGTTTTCGGGCCGAACATATCGGTTTTGTTTTTCAGGGTTTTAACTTAATCCCGACTTTAACTGCTAAAGAAAATGTAATGCTTTCCGGCCGCTACGCCGGCATGAGCCATCGCTTAGCCAGAGATCATGCTGAAGAGCTTTTGGCTAAGTTTGGCCTTCAAGATAGAATGAATCACAAACCGGATGAACTTTCCGGCGGTCAGCAGCAACGAGTTGCCATTGCTCGGGCCTTGATCAACAGTCCGGCGATAATCCTTGCCGATGAGCCGACAGGGGAACTTGACAGTAAAACTTCAAGGGAGGTTGTGGAGATGTTGAAAGAGCTTAATAGCTCAGGCCAGACGATTTTGATTGTTACCCACAATACCGAGGTGGCAAAAATGGCAAAAAAGATTGTAGAAATGAAGGATGGCAGGATCGTATGATTTTTATCTGGCTAATTAAAGAAGCTTTTGTTTCGCTCTGGCGGCATAAACTGCGCTCCTTTTTCGCTGTGGTAGGGGTGATGGTGGGAATCGCGGCGGTGATCGCTTTAGTTTCAATCGGCAAAGGGGTCGAGAAAGACGTCAAAAAGACCGTTGAGGGTGTGGGAACGAATTTGATCGTTGTTTTATCCGGCAAGATTGATACCTCGCAAAGTAATTTTAATCAGAGTGCAATGGGCAATCCGGCCAACTTTATTTCTGGCGATATATTAAAACGCCAGGATGCCGACGAGATCGCAAAAGTTGAAGGGGTAAAGGCGGTTGCACCGATTGCTCTGGCTTCGGGCAGCATAAGACGCGACGGCCAAACTTCGACCTCGATGATTATGGGAACTTATCCTCAGATAAAAGATGTTATGACTGGTTTTAGTATCAGGTACGGAAGGTTTTTGGATGATTCTGATAGCAATAAACAAAATATTGTCGTTGGTGATTTTGTAAAAGAACAGCTTTTTGGAGATAAGGATAATATCGTTGGCGAGAAAGTAATGGTGGGCAAAGACGAATTTGAAATTATCGGCCAGCTTGAAAAACCCAAAGACGCTGGAGCGCTTTTTTCGTCAGACTACGAGTCAATTGCCATTATATCGATGGGCGAGGCAAAGCGTTTAAACGGCGGCGCAGACAAGATATTGAGGATCGCGGTATCGGCTAAAGACTCGACGGATGTTAGTGCAACGGTCGAGAGGATTAAGCAGAATATGCTTCTACGCCATAAGGACGACGAATTTTCGGTTTTAACGCAGGAAGATCTTTTGGATATGATTTCATCAATAATTAGTCTTTTGACAACAGCAGTAACGGCAATCGCGGCGATATCTCTAATTGTTGGCGGAATCGGTATTTCCTCGGTAATGTTTATGTCTGTGGCTGATAGAACTAGGGAAATTGGCATTAGGAAAGCGCTTGGCGCTACCAGCGTATTGATTATGTTTCAGTTTTTAGTTGAGTCGGTAGTTTTGGCGGTTTTGGGTGGTGCTTTGGGGCTGGTGCTGGCTTTGGCTGTCAACGAAGTTGTTGATGCCAAGACGGTTATTGAGCCAAGCGTTACGGTTTCGGTTGTAATTTTGGCTCTTGCTTTTTGTATGGGTGTGGGAGTTCTCTTTGGGCTTCTTCCCGCCGCGCGGGCGGCGATGAAAGATCCGGTCGAAGCTTTGCGTCAGGGTTAAAGCGAAGATCCCGCTTTGCGGGGTCGAAGCCCTAAGACAGGGATAATAATGAAATTAGGTAGAGCTTTTTTCGAGAGATTTACTTTAGATGTGGCAAGAGAGCTTTTGGGGAAGGTAATTGTCCGCAAAATAGGTAAAAAATTGATTAGAGCACGGATTGTTGAGACGGAGGCCTATTGCGGAGAGGAAGATCAGGCTTGCCATGCGCGCATAGGCCGTACCAAGAGAAACGAAGTGATGTACGGACCCGCCGGCCATGCCTATATTTATTTGTGTTATGGAATTCATGAGCTTTTGAATATTGTAACGCAAGAAAAGGGTTGCCCCGAGGCGGTGTTAATTAGAAAGGTCGAGCCGTTGACAAGAAGTAATTTAAAATCATACGGCCCAGGTAACTTAACCAGATACTTACAGATTACAAGAGCACTAAACAGTGAAGATTTGACCAAAAGTAAGGTTTTTTGGATTGAAGACGACGGTTTTATTGTAGAAAAATCTCAAATTAAGTCGGCCGAGCGGATTGGCGTTTCTTACGCCGGAAAATGGGCGAAGAAAAAGTGGCGGTTTTTGAATGGAGCAAAAACCTAATCCGTAGTTGAACGAGACGGTTTCTTCTGATAAATTTGTTATATGAAGCTTTCCGAACTTTTCACTAAAACCAGCAAGCAAATGCCTTCTGATGAGCAGTCGGTCTCGGCTCAACTTTTAGAACGCGCCGGATATATTAATAAGGAAGCAGCTGGCGTTTATTCGCTCTTGCCGCTCGGGCTTAGGGTCATAAATAATATTACGAACATTATTCGTCAAGAGATGGATGCGGTTGGTGGTCAGGAAATATTGATGTCTGGCTTAATTCCAAAATCAAATTTGGAACAGACCGGTCGCTGGGAAAGCTTTGAGGCATTGTACCGACTCAAGGGTGCAGATGACAAGGAATATGGCTTGGGGGCTACGCACGAGGAGATTATTTCTCCGCTAGTCAAAAAATACGTTCAATCCTATAGGGATCTGCCGGTCGCCATTTATCAAATTCAAGACAAGTTTAGAAACGAAATCAGAGCTAAGTCAGGCGTTTTGCGCACTAGAGAATTTTTAATGAAAGATCTTTACTCGTTCCACGCGGACCAGGAGGGTTTGGATAAATATTACGAGCAGGTTAAAGAAGCGTACTGGAAAATATTCGAGCGCTGCGTAATTAAAGATAAAACTTATTTGACCTTGGCTTCTGGCGGGACGTTCTCTAAGTATTCGCATGAGTTTCAAACTGAAACAGAGGCGGGCGAAGACGAAATTTATGTTTGTAAAAGCTGTCGGATTGGTTTGAATAAAGAGATTTTAGAAGGGGAATATGAATGTCCGGAGTGCAAAAATCGCGAACATGAAGTTAAGAAAACCATTGAAGTTGGCAATATTTTCAAACTCGGAACAAAGTATTCTAAGCCGTTTGAGCTAAATTTTGTCGATCAATCGGGCAAGCCACAGCCGGTTATAATGGGCTGTTACGGTATAGGTCTGCAAAGATTGATGGGAGCGATTGTTGAGGTTTATCACGATGAAAAGGGTATAGTCTGGCCAAACAATGAGATTGCGCCTTTTGTGGCGCATCTCATTGAGTTAAAAGTTGAAAGTGGTAGGCCAGCGGAGCTGGGGATGGAAGGGCCAAAGGGGAAGGGACAGAACACAGCAGATGAGATATATAATCAATTGCTAGAGGCAGGAATTGAGGTTTTATACGATGACCGTGAAGATATTTCCGCCGGCGAGAAATTTGCCGATGCTGATTTACTTGGTATTCCTTGCCGGCTAGTTATAAGTGAAAAAACAGGGGATAAAGTAGAAATAAAAAATAGAAGCAAAGACCAGACAGAGCTCGTTCCGAAAGAAGAATTGATTAGCAAACTTAGAACTTAGTGCTATTAACTCGAGGCTAGGCAGCGATCTTTTTTTCTTGTGGTTGCGCCTTGCCGGTTGAGCCAATGATATTCGTTGGTGCTGCGGGGGACAGACCGGCTTTTTTCCCTGTTAAAAAGTCCCAGATCGCTACGATTGGGTTCTCCGGCTTTGCCGCCGGCGCCGTATCCTCTTTGCCGGCGGGGAAACCTGCCGCCGGCGCGGGTGGATATTCGTAGTCATCTTCAAAATAATATTCATCAATATAGATCTCTTCAACCCCTTGCGGGATGCCGCTAGCAATATTTTTGCCTCTTTCGGCGAAGCGCTCCTGGAGATGCTTAAACCAGAGATTATTGGCCCGCAGGAGCGCTGAGAACTCTTCTTTATCAGAAATAGCAGCGAGAATTTCTTGGGGAGTGGCGGTGTCGGGCAAACCGTATTTGGCGCAAAATTCTTCTCTTGTGCTGCAGCCGGCGCGCGTTTTTAGGTAATCGACAACCGCCCCTGGCTCGGCAAATTGAAGGCGGCGGGCAAGATAAGTTTGTTCGCTTTTGCCGTATTCTAAAAAGTAAGAGGTCATTTCCGCAACTAGCTCTCGAGCGACCTGGATTTTTTCTCGGCCTTGTTTGTCTGGGTCCAGGTCTTTAATTGCTTCTAACCGGCTGCGGATATATCTGCTCCAAATAGTTGAATGTTCATTGGGATCGCGCAAAACTTTTAAGATTTCTGCCAGCGCCGGGGCTACTCGAGCCATCGCATCGATATTTTCTTGAGTTGGGTATTGTGCCGCTTCTAAAAACTGAAAATAAGCTTCCTGCGGCCAAATATCACCTGATTCGCAGAGGATATGGGAGATTTCGTGGCGGACATGATGGGCTTTGGCATCTGGTCCTTCGTTTTCGAAAAATACACCGTAGAAGTAAATCGTTGCCTGCCCGCCTTCAATGGTGTAGTAAGCAGCCGCCTTGGCCGGATCAAAGCTTTGTTCTTGAAATTCTTGCCCCGGGGTTTTCTTAATCTCAATCGCGCTTATCTTTGAAAGAAGCTTTTCAGCTGTCATATGACCGGAGAATATAATACTGTATAAACCCTCCCGAACGCCGATTATCGCCTCTTCAATTTTTTCCGGTTTGGCATCAGGAAACTCTGTCGAGATTCTTTCTTTGAGAGGAGCGACTATTCTTTGTTCAATAAGGATAATGTCATCGGCTAGCTCTTGAGCTTCGGCGGATTCGAACCGTCCCTCGGCTTTCTTCTTCTCAAAGTAGCCAGCGAGCGCTCCATCAAGACCTTCTTGTGAGAACTGATCGATGCTTTTTGCCAACTCTCTCGGCTCGCTCTGTCCCGCCTCGTAGCAGCTGCTGTCTATTATTTCCTCGTCAACTGCCGCTCCCGGCTCCGCAGGCTCTGGCGGGGCTTCTGTTTCCCTAAAAGCCTCCTCCCGCTTCCTGGCAAGCTCTTCTTGGGGCGTTATGTCGCGAGGTTCTTGTTCTTCGGGTGGTTTCATATTACCCTTACTTCGTTGCCGCTTGGGTGATTGTTTGCTCAACTGAAGGACTTTCTACTTTTGGCGCTTCGTCTGATTTTTGGCCAGCTGTTTTGTCTGGGCTTGCAGGCGCAGCCTTTTCTTCTTCTAGACCAACCGAAGCTTTGGCGATTTTTTCTTTGACTTTATCTTCGACCGACTTTAGAGCGTCAGCGGGATTTTGAACCAAACTGTCTTTATTTACTTTTGCCTCGATTAGATAATCAACTGATTCCAACGCTCCCTTAACTTTTTCTTTTAGCTTTTCGATGTCGCCCTCTTGGGGGGTAACTCCAAGCTTAACTGTGGCAACGGGATGATATTTATCAACAGTTTTGGATATTTCTTGGACTTGCTGGGGGGAGATGGGTTTTGAGAGTCGGTTTAACGACTGCTCAAGGGTGTTTTTAATTTGGCTTAGATCTAGACTGGGATTTGATTTTAAGTCCTGGGTCACTTTTTGCGTTACTCCTCGGGCAAGAGAGAGCTTTTCTTCGCTAACAAGATTTGAAATTTCTGAATTGAGCGAACCGGCTAGATCTCGGGTGACAAAACCTTCGCGCAAGTTCCCAATGGTTGTTGGGGTCTGGTTGGGTTTGGGGATATACGATATGGCTTGGAGATGGGTAATTTGAGGGTTTTGGGATACGGCGGTGGAAATCTGTTTGTTAACCCCGGAACGCTGTAGGGCGGAGGCAATGTCGGTTTGGCTGGCTTTTTGGATTTGAGAGAGACGTCTTAAGAAATAATCACCGTGTTTTTCGATTCCCTCAGCGGATATATTTTTAATTTGGTCTGTAATCATTCTGACTAAGGGTGGAGAGGGGGGGGAGCTGACCTGGGGTGACAAAGAAGCTCTTTCGATTAATCCAGCAATATCTTTAAATCCGGTTGAATAATCAAGATGATCTTGGGTGATTTGGTTATTTACCTCTCGCTGGCTTGAAAACCTGAGATTTCTCGTTTCGATGGTTTGAAGCTGTTGGAAGACCCTTTCTGTCTGATTCTTGAAGGTTGGGGCGAGGTCAGGTTTTGTTAAGATTCCGTCTTGGAGAGCTTTTTTGATGACAGGATAGGAAACGTTGCCCAAAGCGCCCTTTTGGGCGAGTAGTTTTAAGGCATCAGGATTTTTAATCGTGCCGTTTTCGACTGCTTCGGATAGTCTGACTAATTTTCGGGCCGAATCGGCTCTAATTGCTGCTCCCTGATCATCAAGAATCTGGCCATTTTGGTTTTTGAGCTGTTCGACGAGGCGCGTGTCTCGCCAGAGTTGAAGATCGCTTTTGTCGACAACTGCTTTGAAAACTTCGGGGGACAGGTCGGCGACAGAACGAGCCAAGAGATTAGTTGGGCGGGAGAGGTTGGTTTGGTTAGCGCGCGACAGGACGTTTGCCAGCTCCGGCAAAGCGGTGCGAGCGATAAACTGCTCGGTTTTTATCCCCTCAACCTGCCTCTGGCGCTCACGTGTTGTTATCCGGGCGAATCTAGTCGAGGTGTCAGCGACGATTTTCTTGGTCAGCTGAGAGCTGAAAATCCTGTCTGTGGCGGCTGCGGGCTGAGAAATCGGTTTTTTAGGCTCAAGCGCCGCGGCTAGTCGGCCAATGCCAAGCGATGCGCCGAAGCTGGTTCTGGAAAGAGCAACGGTTAGGCGTCTCAAATCGCTTTCGACTGTAAAGGGCAAGCGCACGAGAATAGCGATGACGGCGATTTTGAAGACCCATAAGGCAAGGAAGGAAACCGCATTACCATCTTCCCAGTGGGCGGCAGGAAAGGCATTCAAAATGAAAAAGGCGAAATTGACGATAGGGGCGTAAAAAAGAGCAATTAATAGGTATGAGAGCCACTTTCGAAAGATGACTTGGGTTTGGGGTAAGATTAGGCAGGCAAAAGCGATTGGGGCAGTTACAGTTAAAAATCCAACTGCGAAGGCTCTTAGAGCTAGAACATATTCAAACATAATTACTATAAGTGATGGGATGACGAGAAGAATTGTGCCAAAAAGACCAGTGATAAACGAGGCAGTTTGGGCGGAAGCAGCACTGATACCCAAGAGTTTTCCGCCGACATTAAAAACTAGACTAAGAGAATCCTGCAGACTGCTAGATGCGGTGAGTGGTCCGCCAAATATGTTTAGCATCGGATGAAATGCCTGCTGGGGGGCGAAGGGAGAAATTGTGTACATAAAGTCTATCAGTCTCGAGATAATGAAAATGGCGTAAATTGAAAGCCAAGCACCGATGACCGCCAAAACGACCGTCGGCAGCATTTTTTTGATCGAATATGAGCTTACCTCGATATGCAGGATTTTGGCGAACGCGAGAATAATAATGGCGATAAAAACTAAGACTGAAACGATATTTCTGATTAAAGCAAAAGCGGAGGGAACTTGGGTGGGTTCGGTAGCGGAGGTCGTAGTTGGGGTTGGAGCGATAAGCCCGCCAGTACCCGTTTCGGGGTTAAGGGTCAAGCTATTGGTTAGTTGAGAGGTTTCAGTTATTGAAAACGCCCTACTTTCGGGAGTGCATCCTCCTCTACTTCTTGTAAAATGGATGTCTCGCCAATAGTTGCCTGCATTGCCGACGGTCTGGATGCTGCAGGTTATTTCAGTAGCTAAGTTCGAAACGGAGAGGGCGATTACTTTGGTCAGATCGCAAATGGTAGTGCGATAAATATTGGTTGGATCGCCATGAAAAAGGTTTTCGCAGATTGTTTCGGGATCAGTGGAAGCAAGGGTCCCCCCCAGAGCAGCCTCGCCGCCACCCGTACCCGTGGTTGTGCCTCCTCCAGGATTATTCCAGTTTTTCGCACTCGAAGTTCCGGGCAGAAAAATGAGCGTGCTGATGAAAACTAAATAAAAAGCGCCTTTGATGAGTTTTGATTTTATTTGAGAAATTTTGTGCCGTTTCATTTGGAAAAATAAGTTTGGAATAAGCTGCTAAGGAATGAAAAACTTACTAGCTGGAAAAATCAGTACCCGCTCCTGGGGCGATAAAGTAATAAACGAAAGCTAAGGCAGCAACTACTAATGAGACAAAAATAAGCAAGAGTAATTTCCAATGCCTTGCTGCCCAACCGGCGGCGGCTGTTGCCGCTGTGACAGCAGCTGCTATTAGTAACGAAATGCCGGCTGACTCTGGTGCAGCTGCTGCGCCAGCCGCCGCCGCCGTGCCCTCAACTGCTCCTTCGGCTGCGACTTCACCGCCCGTCATGGCTGCGGTGGCAGCGGCGCTGGTGGCCACGTCTGTAGCTACGCCGGTGCCTGCTTTTTCCGCGGTTTTTTCTCCTACCTGAGCTCCAGTGCGAACTCCGGTTTGAGCAAGGTTTGTTGCCGGGCTCACAGGAGTTACGGGTGGTTCAGCCGGTGATGGGGCAGGGCCTCCTGCTGGCGCTTCTGGGGCTGTCGGCTCCGGTGCTGCGGGTTCTGGCGCGGCCGGCTCGGCGGTTCCTCCTTCGGGAGGTCCACCGGCTTCAGGAGCGGGCGCTTCGGCCGGCTCCGGTCCTATGCCTTCAGTTGGCTCCGGTTGGACTGGGGGAGTTTCCGGTACCACCTCTCCTTCGGGTGCTTCGGCCTGCCCCTCTGCTGGGGGTGGTTGTCCTTCGGCAGTTTCCGGCGGAGCTTCAGCACCTTCAGTTGGCTCTTTTTCGGCCCCTTCGGCTTCACCCTCTCCTGTTTTCTCTTCTTCCTTGCCAGTAAATTTTTCTTTTAGCTTTTCGTAGTCCTCTTTGCCCTGTCGAATTTTCTCAATCGGCGACTCTTGGTCGCGTTGTTCTTGAGGCACCTCTTCTTCCTGTGAAGGGGCGGTTTGTATCTTGCTTGGGTCTTCTAGAATTGCCATTTTATTGTTTAGGTTGGATCTCTCTTTGGGCTTGTTGGAAATAAAACTCGATTACCATTGGTGCATAGTATTGAATAGGGGTGAGAACATTTTCTTCGGATAGCTGGATAAGGGCAATGATTTCGTCAGCAGTAGCGTTGACTACTCTATCTTGAATAGCAACGCCTGACCTTCTCCACCAAGGGCCATATTGCAGCTCAAGGTGGGGGCGGGCAACCGCGAAAATTTTGACTTTAAGTTCGTTTGTCTCTTGGGGAGTCAGCGGTTTTTCTTTGCGGCTGGTGCGGTTCTTAGCTTTTACTCTTAAATCCTCGCAAAAGACAGCAAGTTCTTGAGTTTCGGTATCTCTCTCAACCTGAAGGGAAGCGCGATAAGCTATTTGTTTTGGATCTTTGATAATTTCCATTTTTAGGTTGGATTAATGGGGTTGCGCTGAGCCATTAATTCTAATCCTTGGGCGACTCTGGCAGCCATTTCCGGTGTGATAGTTTCTCCTTCAATGCCGGCATGGCTGCCGATTAAAACTTTGGCTTTCTTTAACTGGTCGGGAGAGACGCCGGCTGGTTGAGCAACCGTTCTGCAGGCCTCAACTGTTTGTTGAACCATTTCGACTGAAATGTCGGGTCGAGCAGCAATCTTTTCGGCGATTCTGGCAGAAAGTTGGGCGCCTTCTTCGGATCCGAAAAGGGTCAATTGTTGTTTTCGAGAATCAGTGAATTGTCTGACAATTTGAGCCACGTTTTCGCTTCCACCGAACTCAGCTGTAACTCGTCCCAACAACCTGTCTCTGTCGGAATCCGAGCCGTCGGTTTGGTGGATATCTCTAATTAAAGTTTCCACCTGCTGGGGATCTTGCGAAGCTAGCTCTGCTCTGATTTGACCGAGCATGCCTACTCTTCTTGTAGAAAGGTTTAGGAGCTCTATAATTTTCCTTTCGGCGGGGGTGAATGGTTGGGCATAGCCGGTTGGTCTGCCAACTCCTCCGGCACCGGTCGTCCCAACGGCCCCGGATGGACCCCTGCTGAGCCCGAGGATAACACGCTCATTGTTTCTCTCTGCCTCCTCTCTTAGGGTTCTGCGTTCCTCGGCGCTCCGGTAGCCTCTGGCCTCTGAAGCGGCTAAACTTCTCTGGCGGTCAAACCCTTCGACAACTGCTGCAAAATGTGACGGTATCACTCCTCCCTTCTTCGCTGCACCGCCAAGGTTGTTTAGATATTCTGATGCTGACGCTTGCTCCTGATATAATCTCTGAAGATCAGCGTGCAGCATCTGCATTGCTGCCTCTAGACTGCTTAGGCCCTTTTCTTTCATGTAGCCTTTTGCTAGTTTTTCGAAGCCTAGGCCGTAATTGCTACCCCTTAAGGCCTCGAGAGTGTAGATGTGGCTTAAATCCTCTCTTTGAATTGCCTGCTGGTGTTTAAAATAAGTTTCTTGACCGGCCAGAAATCTGGTTACCTCGGATGTTTTCCAAGGAGCTTTATCCATATTTTTACTATAGACGTCAGCCCTTTCGCGAAGGGCGGCAACCGCCCCGTAAGGGTTGAATTTTTGAGCCGTGAATAATGCTTTGTGAAGTTTGCCTCTCCAGCCACCCTCTCCTCTTACTGTGGCTATAGCAGCTTCTCCGCCAAGTTCAGTGGCCGTTTTAGCGTTAACTTGGGCTTCGTGTCGTTCTTCAAACCTGGCATTAAATCTTCTCCTATAATCTCGCCTATTGGCTGGATTCTTAAGGTAGTTTGCCAATTCATCTCTACTGTCGAAACCGAGCCGGTCCATTTCCTCTTTCTGGAAATCATCTATATTTGCTTTTTTAAACCTCTTTTTTGCTTCTTCCTTCTCTCTGTCCATTTCCCTCATCATTCTTGCTTGGTGGGCTGGATCAGTTTCGATTATTCTGGACTCGTTCTCTCGCGCGCTTGGGTTCGCTTTTTCGTATTCTTCTACTGTTTGGCCGGCTGCTTGAGCATCGTGAGCGATTCTAGCGTCTACAACCCGACCAACATAACTTTTTTTAAAGAGCTCTACCCTTTTAGCTGCTTTGCCTGAGGGATCAAGTTTTTGGAAAGCCGCAACGGCTTTCTTTCCAGCCCCGGTTGCCAGCATTTTATTCCAAGCATATGGACCCGCTCCCATTGCGAACCCGGCTCCTTTCCAGCCGGCGCTGCCGGCCATCCTCCCGACCGCGGCAGTTATTCCACCAATATCCTTCTCCCACATAAATGGGGCTCTGATCGCCATTATAAGTATCCAGATTTTAACGGCGAGGGGGATAATGAAGCCAATAATTTTTGACGTTATTCCGGCCCCGGCTACTCCACCTAGCGATGGGATCATCAGCGCAAGGTGGACCAATCCCCAGACAATTAGAGGATAAAAAAGCCAAAAAAGGACTATTTTAAGCCATCTCCTGAAGAGGCCTTCGGTCTGGGGAAGAATGTAGCAACCAAGGGCAAGGGGTGCGATTGCCGCGCCAAGAATAACAACCCATCCCCTAAGAGCTAGTAAAAAGTTAAGGATGAAAAACAAGAGAATGGGAAATCCCACAAAAAGAGCAACGCAACAACCAACGAAGATATTGAGACCCGGGACCGCTAGACCGGAAAAAAGCATTGCTGCGAGAGAGGCAACTCCCCAGCTTGCAAACCCAGCTGCAGCCCCACCGCCTGCTGCACCCAAAAGGATTGAAGGCGAAGCCAAACTAATTGGCTTAAAAATGTTTAACGAACCAAGCTGATCGACGACTGCCGAGAGAATTGCAAAAATAGGCATGGCAAGATGAGCAACAAGTAACGCAATGAGCACTTTGGGTAGCACGGCTTTAATCTGATATGTGTTGATGTTCCAATGTAAAATGTTGGCCAGCGCGATCAGGATTAAAACTATAAAAACAAAAATATCGACAAAGCCCAGACAGAGTTTGTAGATTGTGTTGATTTTAGGACTGATGGTGTTTCTATTTGATAATGTCTGGGTCACATAACTCGGAGAGCCGGATGAGTAAGCGTAGGTTTTTGAGACAAGGGAAATTGTAGCAGAAGAGTCAACCGATGATGATTCGCCCAAGGTGTTTATAGATATATTAAAGGTAAATAGAACGAGGACTATTACTATAAGCCATTTAATCACTGAAATTTTTTTCATTTTCTATCTGTTATTATGCATTCGCCATTTTTATACTCGACTTTTATATCAGGGGAATAATTAGCTTGGAGGGCCGAGGAGGCAAAGAGGCAGTTAAGATAATTTAGGGGGCCGATAATCTGATTGTTAAAGAAATCAAAAGCATTGCAAACCATTTTTTCTAGCGGATTATCCCAGCTGTCCTTAAGGCCTGACAGCTGGCAGAGGGTTTTGCCGGCAATCTGCCGGCGGACATTTTCGTCAAGTGAAACTGTGGCAATGGGAGAAGGTCTGATTTTTGTCCAGTCCAAATCGCCGATGGACATTGCTGCGGCGGGTGATGGAATCGGCTGGAGGATGACGCCAGAGATCGTTGGCGAAGGCGATAAAGTAGCGCCAGCAGCCCCACCGCCGCCGCTAGGTTGAGGCAATTGCTCATAAGTTAAGGGCTCGTCGGTCTGGATCGGCTCGTCTTGAGAAGCCGCTTCTTCTTGGGTTCTCCTGCCTTGAATTACGGCAAATACAATAACGATTATGATCACTGAGATAACACCAACAACTATCAGGACTACTTTGCTATTTAATCTAGCAAACAAAATCCCTCCTTTGCTGCTTCTATTATATCAAAGGGAATTTTAAAAAGATATTCTTGAGAAAAGGAGAGAAAGCGGGTATTATTAGCAAGAAATTTTCAGTTGGAAAATGATTTATGAATTATACCCGCAAAGTTGCGTTTAATACTGCCGCCCAGATGCTGGGCAAGGTTTTGGGCACAGCTATCTCGATCGCGACGGTTGCTGCTTTGTTTCGCTATTTCGGCGTTGAGGGGATGGGCAAATATACAACCGTCTTTGCCTTTGTCGCTTTTTTCTCTGTATTCGCCGACTTTGGCCTTCAATGGACTTTAATTCGCGAACTGGCCATTAATCCTGATCACGATAAGGTCTTTAAGAATATTTTTACTTTCAGGTTATTTTTGGCGATTTTTATCCACTCGATCTCTTTTGCCGCAGTTTGGTTTTTTAACTATCCCCTTGAGGTCAAACTGGGCGTTGGGGTAATTAATCTCGCCTGGTTCTTCATTACGATGAATACAACCCTCGTTGGGGTATTTTTGAACAATTACCGGATGGATATCTCGGTGGCCAACGAGATTTTAGGGAGGGTTTTTATTCTGATTTTGGTTATTGTGACTACCAAGCTAAAGTTGCCATTCGTTTATGTTATTTCTGCCTATCTTATTGGTGATGTGATTAATTTTGTTTCCAATTTTATTTTCGCCAGGCGCTATGTCCGTCCCGGTTTCAGGGTAGAGTTTCCTTATTGGAGGAGAGTGGTTGGCCAGGCTCTCCCAATTGGCATAGCTTTGGTTTTTCATTTTATCTATTTTAAGATTGACTCCTTGATGTTGTCGGTCATGAAGCCGATGGTTGATGTCGGGATTTATGGGACAGCCTATAAACTCTTAGAAGTTTTGGAGACTGTCCCGGCGATGTTCTTGGGGGCGGCATTTCCGCTAGTAACAAGGTATGCTATTACAAAGGATAGACGACTAAACGAAGCCTTCCAGAAGCAGTTTGATTTTCTCGTTTTGCTGGCGGTGCCAATCGTTACGGGAACGTTTGTTTTGGCAGAGCCGATCATTAGGTTTATTGGTGGATCGAGGGGGGGGGAGTTCGTCAGCGCCTCGACCGTTTCTTTATTTTCTCATCCGATAACTTCGGTAACCTGTCTTAAAGTTCTAATTTTTGCCGTCGGTATTAGTTTTATTTCCCAACTATATTCTTATATGATTGTTTCGCTTGGCCGCCAAAGAGCAATGATAATCCCAACGATTTCTTTTGCCCTTTTTAATATTGTTTTAAACTTGATACTTATCCCCAAAATAAGCTATATTGGGACTTCGATCGCGACTATTATAACTGAAGTGATTGTCGCCATAGTCGTCTATATGATTTTCAAAAAATTTATTCATCTGCCGATAAAGCTGGCAAGATCGTTTAGGGTTTTACTGGCAGGAGTTTTGATGGGATTGGTCGTTTGGTGGCTAAATAGTCTCAGTTTGAATTTATTTGTTAATCTTACGATTGCAGTCTTGCTCTATGTCGGGTTGGTTTTTGCTCTGCGGGCGGTAACAAAGGAAATGGTTACGGAAATTATCAGACGGAAGGAAGTTTAGGTGAAGGTAGCGATAGATATTCAAACAACCCTTGGCCAGCCGACCGGCTTTGGTTTTTATGTTTCAAACTTAGTCAGGGAATTGGAAAAGATAAAAAGCGAGTTCGAATTTTCCCTTATAAGACCAACGTCTGAAGTCGATTTTTCAACCCCCCAGCGATTTATTTGGGACCAATTTACCTTGCCTCGTCGAGCAAAAAGTGAGGGTGTAGCTCTCATTCATCAGCCCTGTTTCTCGCCGCCTTTTTTCTTTGCGGGTCCTGTGGTTGTGACAATTCATGACATTATCAGTATTTTATTTCCCGAAAATATCCCCTTTGCTTCAAGAATGTTCTATTCAAAATGGATGCCTTTTTCTTACCGCAAAGCGGCTCAAATCATTACAATTTCTCAGTCAACCCGGAAAGACATCACCCGGGTTCTAAAAATTCCTGAAGAAAAAATTACCGTGATTGAGCTAGCAGTTGACGAGAGGTTTAAGGAGGCTCCTCGAAAAAGTGAAGTTGAGAGAGTTGCCCGCAAGTACGGCTTAAAAAAGGACTACATTTTGCATCTCGGCACGCTTGAGCCGAGAAAAAACCTGGGATTTTTAATTGACGTCTTTTTCTCGCTCATTAAAAATAAAAACTGTGCTGAAACGAACTTAGTTGTTACCGGCAAAAAAGGTTGGTATTACGAAGGACTTTTTGAAAAGGTTAAAGATTTAGGTCTTGAAAAGAGAGTCATCTTCACTGGCTATGTTGAAGATTGCGATAAGCCGGCTCTTTATAAGGGAGCAAAGGTTTTTGCCTTTCCTTCTCTTTATGAGGGATTCGGCCTTCCGCCTCTTGAGGCAATGGCCTCAGGAATTCCTGTTATTTCCTCGGATACTTCTTCGATGCCGGAGGTTGTAGATGAGGCAGGGATTTTGCTTTCGCCGGAAGATAAGGCAAGTTGGGTAAAATCTTTATTAAGAGTCTTTTCAGAAGATGCCCTGATTCGCAGGATGCAGGAGCAAAGCAAAAAACAAGCTGATAAGTTTTCTTGGCAAACGACCGCTCAGAAGACAATCGAAGTTTATCGCAAAGCTCTAAGGGGGGGCTCAGAAACAAATTCAAATGAGCAGTAATAAACCAAAAATAGTTTTTGTTTCAGAGTCAATCAGACGTGACTCTCATGCTCCCTTGAGATATCTGAGAGGCTTCAAAGTTGTTCATTTTTATCTTAAAGCACCCTATAAAGATATGACAAAGGAAGATTTCAAGGGTTCGTGGCAAGTAAGCGGGCAGGAGCTTTTTGAGAAGATAATCAATGAAAAACCGGTAATTATTCAAGGGGTTGAACCCTTTGGCTCAAGGGTTGCCTTCTATCTTGCCTATATTTGCTATAAAGCAGCCAGGGCAACCCGGGCAAAATTAGTCGTCCCTGTTTTGGAAAACCGACCGGTTGCTGAACGTTTCAATCTTTGGCAGAGGTTTTTTCTGCGGCTCTTTTGCCCCATTCTCTTTAAGCAAGCTGCGGCAGTGGTTACGTTAAACAACGGCGCGGTAAGAAATGTCAAGTCTTATTATAAAGACGCTAAGATCAAGCGCGGCATTATTTGGGGAGTTTGGGGAGTAGACCTTGATCTGTTTCGTCCGGTTGGCCCCCGTGAACATGGAAAAATTATTTTTGTTGGCAGGCTGATCGAGGATAAGGGGCTAAGGTATTTAGTAGAGGGTTTTAAAATGGCGAGCCGTAAGCTTCCATATTTGCACCTTCAGCTGGTCGGTCAAGGACCGTACGAAAAAGAATTAAGGGATTACGTTAAAAAGGAAGGCCTCGAGCGGCAGGTTGATTTTGCCGGCGCCGTCCCAAATACCGAGTTACCAAGGTATTTTTCCTCGGCCGAGATCGCCGCCTATCTCTCGATTACAATGAAAAGATGGGAAGAACAGGTTGGAACGGTTAATTTCCAGGCTTTGGCCTGTGGCACCGTGGTCTTAACCGCTAAAAGCGGGGCGATTCCGGAGTATATTAAAGAGGGGGAAGGCGCGATTTTAGTTCGTGAGAGAAGCTCGAGCGCAATAGAGAAGGCAATCCTAAAATTTTATAATAATCGTACTTTTCGGCGCAGACTCTTTGCCTCGACTCTGCCCGCCTCAAAAAACTTTGATATTAAAGGTGAAATTTCAAAAGCCGAAAAACTCTTTGAGGAGATTCTATTGAAATGAAGTTAGATTTTTTCAAGAAATTGCTTTTGGGGATTTTCGCACTTATCGTTATCGTCTTTTTAAGCTTGGTTATGAATTTTTTTGAGCCTCCTGTCGGGCAGGCGATTGTGGTGTTTTTTGGCTTAGCCGTCTTATTATTACCCTTATTTTTAAAAAAGCCGGAGGTCGGCCTTGCTCTGATGGGCTTCTTCCTTCCCTTCGAAAGAATTCCGTCGGTGGAAATTGCCGGAGCGTCAGTAAAAATAAATCACGTCTTAGCTCTTGTCTTGCTAGTAAGCTTTCTCATCTCTAAGCTTGCTCAAAAAAAGCTTATTATCCCCCGTGATCCGGTCAGGACCATAATTATTTTGTTTCTTTTCACCTTGACTCTTTCTATGTCAATTGCGCCAAATATCACTCGCTCGGTTCAGGTTTTTGCCTTTTTGGTTTTGATGTTTTTAATTTATTTAACGGTAACCCTTATTGCCCAAGATAAAAAAGCGGTTATTTGGGCTGTTTCGGGTATTCTGTGGGGAGCGGTTGCCGCCTCGCTGGTTGGTTTTTGGCAGTTTTTTGGCGACATGGCTGGCTTGCCTAATACTATCACTCTCCTGAAGGAAGGTTATGACAAGACCACCTTCGGATTTGCCCGAGTTCAGGGGTTGTCAGCCGAGCCCTTGTATTTTTCTAACTATATTTTTATTCCGCTTTTTGTCAGTATCATTCTTGTTATAAGAGGAAAGGTAGGGGTCTTATTTCCGAAATTCTTGACTGTTCCCTTGGTTTGCGCACTCTTAATTAATTTGGTTTTAGCTATTGCCAGGGGAGCTTATTTGGCCGCCGGAGTCAGTTTTATTCTTTTGATAATCACTCAAATTAAAACGTTGCTTAAGGCAAGGATAATTGTTCCTACTCTCGCCGCGATCTTTGTTGTGCTGATTGGCTCGTATATTGCTCTTATGAAAAGCGAACCCAGAGCGTTGGATGAATTTATTTCTCACGTCAGAGTTGAAGATCGGGAAGAGGGAGAATCAGTAGTTTCAAGAGTTAATGCCTCGAAGCAAGCCCAAGAGATATTCGAAGACAATGTGATTTTCGGTACCGGGCTTGGCAATTTTGGGCCTATTGTTCAAGGGAACCCTTATGAAAAACCGGAAGAGGGGTGGTTTATTGTTAACAATGAGTACCTTGAAATCCTGGCCGAGAACGGAATCATCGGCTTTACCGCCTTTGTCGCTTTATTGGCTGTTGTTTTTATAAGGGCTTTAGTGGCGTACTTCAAGGCCCGCGATGCCTTACTGAAAGCGCTGGTTTTAGGGCTTATCTTTGCATTTATTGCGATTTTGGCTCAGTATGCTACTTTTTCAACCCTCTATATCATTCACTTTTGGTTTTTGCTAGGGCTCATGTCGGCAGTTTCCACTTTGATACTCAATAATCAAGAACGAGGTGTTAAAAGTGAAAAGAGTATTTAAAGTCTTGCTTTCCCTCACCGTCATTTCTTTGCCCTTTTATATTCTCCGTTTTAGAATTGGTCCAATTCCTTCGACGGCGCTCGAGGTGTTGATTTATTTGACTTTTATCGCCGCCATATTTTCGGGAGCTTTTCGCGAAATTAAAAACAAACGGGCGATTTCATATGGTTTCCTTTTTATTTTTGTCGGGCTTTTGGGCGTGTTTTTTGATCCCGACCAGTCGCGAGCTCTGGGACTCTGGAAGGCCTACTTTTTCGATGGATACCTCATTTTTTTGTCCGTTCTGTCTGTTAAAGATGAAAGCCGCGATTTGGTCAGAAACCTGTTGGTCTTCTCCGGTGCGCTGACGGCAGTTTTGGCAATCGCTCTTTTCCTTTCGGGTGTAAAAACAGTTGATGGGCGGCTCTATGATCTCGATCGTTTAAGCCCGAATTATTTAGCAATGTATTTAGCCCCGATCCTTATTTTGTCCGGCGTCGTTTTAGTTAATAATATTAAAGCCCATAAAAACCGTATTTTTCCTGCTCTAAGCGCCTTTTTAATGGTAGCGGCTCTGATCTTAACCCAGTCGAGAGGCGCTTTGATTGCTGTCGGAGGGGTGGTTTTGGTCGCTGCCTACTATCTTTTCTCTCGCCGGAAGGGTTCTCGTCCTGCCTATCAAGCAATCTTCTGGGCAGCTCTTATTTTGTTTTTTACTTTGACTTTTTATCTTTTTAGGCCTGATTTTGCCGATCACGAGCGCAAGGCAACCTCCTCGAATATCCGCTATTATATTTGGTCAACGAGCCTGGAAATCGCCCGGCACGAACCGTTCTTTGGCGTAGGCCTCGGAAATTATCAGGATTACTTTACAAATCTGACAAAAGACAGAGTAAATTACCCGGAATACATCTCCCCCCAAGCTTTGACGGCTCACAATCTCTACCTTCACTTTTATCTTGCCGTGGGTGTCTTGGGGCTGGCTTCTTTTATCCTGCTCGTTATCAGCTCAAGGTTTTGGCGCACATATGATATTGCCGCTTCGGCTGCTCTCATAACCATTCTTTTTTATGGTTTGGTTGACACGCCGTTTTTTAGAAACGATCTTTCGGCCCTCTTTTGGATAATTCTGGCTTTATGCTACGGCTATAAAAGAAAAAATCGCTCACTTGATTTATCTTCATAATTTAAAAGCATACTCGCAGTAAAAATGAAATCTTTGTCTGTTGTTATTCCGACTTATAACGAGAGGAAGAGGCTTCCGAAAACGATTGCCGAAGTTGAAAAATACCTGCTTGACAATTGTCCGGACAGCGAAGTTATTATTTCCGAAGCAGGCTCGACCGATGGAACGGTCAATTACATCAAAAATTTAAAGTTGCGTGTCCCTCTGAGGTTGGTTATTGCCCCTGAGCGGGAAGGCAAGGGAATGGGGGTAAAGAGAGGGATTCTTGAATCGAAAAAGGATTGGGTTCTCTTTATGGACGCAGATAATTCAACCCGGCTTTCGGAGATTGAAAAATTTGTTTCCCTGCAAGATGAGTTTGATGTTATTATCGGCTCGCGCTATGCCGGAATCGTTCAAAAAGTAAAACAGAATTTAGTCCGTAGGACGGTTTCAAGGCTCGGCGCTTTTTCGGTCAGGGTGATTACTGGCCTTGGCTACAAAGATACGCAATGCGGTTTTAAGATGTTCTCTAAAGAGGCGGCAAAAAAAATATTTTCGAATTTATCGACGGAAGGATGGGGTTTTGATGTTGAAGTTTTGCTTTTAGCTAAAAAATTTAGTTTTAAGGTGGCGGAAGTAGGTGTCTCCTGGAGCGACGCTGAAGGCTCGCATCTTCGCTCCGGCCAAGATTCCTGGCGAACATTTCTTGAAGTTTTAAAAATAAAGCGCAACGTGAAGAAAGTTTAAGTAGCTGAAGTGGATTGACTGAAGTAAAAAATGAAAATCGCGATTGATGTGACTAGAGCAGTAGTTGAAACAGCGGGTATAGGCCGTTATATAAGGGATCTGACCCATCATCTTCTTGACCTTGACCGCGAAAATGAGTATATCATTTACTCGACTCATTTCAGGGACTCTGGAAGCAAGCGGGCGATTTTTGAATCGTTTAAACGAAAGAATTCGACTTTAAAAAGATGGCGGCTGCCCGGGCTTTTTAAGGAAATCCTTTGGACATTCCCCGTTAATTGGCTTTCCCTTATGGGGATAAAAGCGGATGTTCATTTCTCGACAAGTATTTTCGAAGTTGGTGCTGGTTTTAAACTTCCTCAAGTCTTAGTTATTTATGATATGACGACTTTTCTTTTTCCTCAACAACGCGGCGAGAAGATTTCAGAATCTTTGAATAAAAGGACGGCAAGAGTTTGCCGAACTGCCTGTAAAATAATCTGCATTTCCAAATCAACAAAGCGGGATTTGTATCGCTTTGTGAATTTGCCCGAATCTAAAGCAGTCGCCATTTATCCTGGTTTAACTGGTTTTAAAAAAACCGCTCGAGTCTTGCCTAGTAATCTGAAGAGCGGCGAGTATGTTTTGTCAGTTGGTACGATAGAGCCGAGAAAAAATCTTGAAGGTCTTTTTGCCGCCTTTGCTTTATTGGATGAAAAAATAAAGAAAAGCTTTCCGCTCACTATCGTCGGAGGCAAAGGTTGGAGGGATGCCAAGATTTACGAGAAAGCTAAACCGCTCGAAGAAAAGGGGCATTTAAAATTTCTCGGTTTTGTCTCTGATGAAACATTGGCCAAACTATATAAGGAAACAGCCGTTTTTGTTTTTACTTCGCTTTATGAGGGGTTTGGTTTCCCAGCTGTTGAAGCGATGAGCTTTGGCCGTCCGGTTATTTGTTCGAATATTTCCTCTTTACCGGAGGCGGGAGGCGAAGCGGCTTTATTAGTTAACCCGAAATCACCTGATTCAATCGCCCGCGCAATCCAAAAGGTGTTAACTGAAGAAAAATTGCGTAACAAAATGGCGAAACTATCTCTCGCCCAAGCAAAAAAATTTGATTGGGATAAAACAGCCCGACAGGTTCTCGAAATTCTTAAAAGCTGTGCTCGAAAGGAGGCGGCTTGAGGTCAAAAAGCTTTTGGCTTTATCTTGGCGCAATACTCATTTTATTTGCTTCAAGGCTGATTTCCATGAGCCGCGCGCTTGATTTTTTTGATGCTCCGGAATACCTCTGGCGCACGGCTGAACCGACCTTGGTTGGCGCGATGTCCACTGGCCACCCGCCTTTTCATCCCCTTTATCTTTTCTTCTCATTTATTTTTTATCGGTTTTTCCATTTCGATCTACAGATGGCCACGGTCTTGCCGGCTGTGATTTTTGGAAGCTTAAGCATAATCGTTGTTTTTCTTCTTGTTCGCCGGCTTTTTGGACAAGGGATCGCCTGGCTGGTGGCCATCTTCTATGCCCTTATTCCTTTCGTTTTTATCTCGCAAATCACGATTTTAATTGATCCGGTCGAGCATTTTTTCTATTTTTTAAGTTTGCTTTTTCTGGTTTTTACTTTAGAGCGCAGGAAAGGGGAGTACTGGTGGGCGCTTTTAGGCGGGCTGGCTTTGGGTTTAGCCGCCTTTGCTCATACCCAGGTCGCTTTTTGGCTGACTGGGCACCTGTCGGTTTTGGTTTTGAAAAATAAAGATTGGTCAGCAAAAAATTTAAAGAGGTTGCTGGTCAAGGTAATTCTTTTTTCGCTAGCCGGTTCGGTTTTTGTTTTTCTTTATCTTGAACTTCTCGTTTACGCTAGTTCGTACGACTACACAGCTGCCCTTCGTTCCTTACTTCTTGGTAACGCCGGAGAAAAAGAAGCGATTGGTCCAATTGAAGCAGTTCGGCGTATCTTAACTGTTTCGACCGGCATTGTTTCGATTTTTGGTTTCTTAGGTTTAGTCGTCTTGGGTATAAAAAAGAAATGGCGGGAGTTGCTCGCTCTTTTAATTTGGTTTTTGCCTTCGACCTATTTAGCAAGTCGTTATATTTATGAAAATCTGCATGGGAGGGCAATGATAATTGGACTTGTCCCCCTTCTTATTTTGGCGGCTTACTTTCTCTTATCACTGAAATTCTGGTGGCGGATAGCTGCTCTCGCTGTCCTGGTAATTCAGCTTTTGGCAATTACTACTCCGGCGGTTTGGCTTTATCGTTTTCGCTTACCGCAAAATCAGGCCTTAGCCGCGGTTCGTTCCGCGGCCGCTTCTGGGGGGGTCTTTGTTTCTTCAAATATCAGCCGGACCTGGAACGGATATAATGGTGAATTCATTTCTTTTGGCGATGTTGGCAGCGGCTCAGGGCAAGTCGAAAAAGAAGCCCTGAAGGCACTGGAGAACGGCAAAGGGGTCTTTATTTCCGGCGACGCGATTCGCTTGCCCTTTAGGCGATATGACGGCCATTTTTTTGATATTCGTTCGGTTCAAACCTGCGAATCCGCTAGCCACCCGACACTGCTTTCCGGTGTTTTTCAGAAGATGGCCTTTGTGCTCGACCAAGCCTCGCCTTATCTTGGCCAAACGGTTTATCGGGTTTTTGACGATCGCAGCGGAGATTATTTATCCTCCGTCAGCAATAATCTTGCTCAAAGCAAGATTATTTTTGGTCGGGTCCAATCCGCAGGTATGCCGGTTTCGGTTTTGACGGTGAATGATTATGCCGACAGGCACGGTATAACTGTACGAGAAGACATTACGCGATTTGACGCGTTTTTTTATCTTTACCGATTAATTAAAGGAGCAGGTCAACTGGTTGATTGGACTTTTACGGACAAAAATGGAATGTTTTTTCTCCCCTTCGACAATAATGCCCCAAAGCTTGTGCTTGCTTCCTCAGCGATCAATACAAAAAGCAGTGATCTAAACGGCAGCTTCCCGGAGCAGTCGGAGACGCAAATCAACGGCCAGTTGGTTCAGAGCTTTGATAATCTTTCTGAGTTGAAAAATAAGCTGGGCATGGTCAACGGATCTTATTACGTTATCGCCCAGAAAATAAATGCTGCCGATAAGTTTGATCTCTACAGTTTTAGTTACGAGCTTCCCAAAACCGAAATCTTAGAGGCGGAAAATATGAGCGGGGAAATTGGCGGTGCGAGAAAAGATAAATCGGCTTCGGGAGGCAAAATTAGAACCAACACGGTTAAAGACGAAGCGGGTTATTTAATCAGCGGCCCCTATGCCGATTTGCCGGCCGGTAAATATCAGCTTGATTTTGTTTTGCGCGCTAAATCAGAGTTCAATCCCGAAGCGTTGCTGGATTTTGATGTCTTTAGCGAGAGTGGTGGCCGAACTTATCAGTCGAAAACTGTCGCTGCTAAAGATCTCAAAGAAAACGATTTTACAAATATTACCCTGCAGCTTGATCTGGCCCAGAGTGCTTCAAATCTCGAGTTTCGCCTTAAAACACCAGGCGGAGTCTCTGTGGATATTGATTATTTGCGACTGAAGAGAAATCCTTAGTTTAGCTAGCTCATTCCGATGAGCTGGCAATCATGTCTTTATAGGTGTAAAATGCTAATTTCTTGCGGAATTGGGGCTGGCCGTTTGCGTCAACCTTTACCTCGATTAATCCCCAGTGGGTATTGTCGAGGTCAGTATAACCACTTGGGCCCGGATCATCGAATAAAGTGTAAACAAAAAAACCTTTGATTGATACTGCCTTGGGAAGATTGGAAATAAAATTTTTTATAAAGTCGGCTTGAGGCCTTTCCCCCTTAAGAGACCCTTTATCGGCGTTTGATTCAATAATCCAGATTGGCTTGCCGATTTTACTGAGCTCTGCCGCTAAATCAATACTTTTACCATCTCCAATATCTCTTTTGGTGATATCAGTTCCGTCTGTCGAATAAAATGCCCAGCCGAGAATATCGAAATCAACCCCATCGGCTTGCAAGCGGTTGATGACGTCATACAAAATCCAATGGCCGCTTAGAACGATTTTGATCTTGGGAGCGCTGTTTCTGATTCCTTTAGACATCCCTTTAACCCAGCCCAGCGTTGCCTTGTAGCGATCGACTGAATACTTAATATCGTAATCGCCATCATTAAATGTTTCGCCTTTAAAGTCTGGATCAGACGGCTTGACAATCGTTCCGCTCACCTCGTTGGCGGTTTGAATATATTTTACCTTGCCTTTATATCTTTTAGCGGCATAGCTGCCGAGCTCGAAACCGGCCCTCTCATAATTGAAACCTTCTATTTTTAAACTGTTAATAATATCGCCGTCGATAATAAGACAAATATCTTTACCGTTTTGGCTAAGCTGATTAATAAAATCGTCATTTGCCTGTTCATCAAAAGTGAATTTTAGGGGATTGAGTTGGACCGTTCGCTCGAGATTAACGCGAACAGTGTTGACCCCCAGTTCATTAATATAGCCGATCTGTCTTGCGCCGATTGAGGGGCTATAACCATCTACTTGATACATTGCGTCGCTTACCCCCCAAACAAAACCTACACTCTCATCCTCCTTATCTTCATTTTCGCTTGAAGGTGGGGGAGTGTGGGTAGCTCTTTTCCTAATAAGATAGCCTAAGCCGCAACCGAGGGTTATCCCTACCCCAATTATTAATAGAGCAATAACTATTTTCTTCAAATTTTCTTCACCTCCTTAACTAGCACATTGCCTTAAATTTTTTAAACTCTGTTTCAAAATTATACCTTATTGCCGCGCTGAACTTAATAGAGTATAGGTTTTCAAATCTGTACAAATTGCACAAGAAGCTGTAAATTCTGCCTATGGCAAGAAATATGACTTTGATTGTTATCCCAACTTATAACGAGAGAGAAAACCTCACCCGGCTTTTATCGGCAATCAAAAAACAAAACATCGGCGCTGATGTTTTAGTGGTTGATGATAATTCGCCTGACGGAACAGGTAAGATTGCCCGAAAGATTTCCCAAAAAGAAAAACGGGTTGGTGTTTTGCACCGCAAGAAAAAAGAGGGTTTAGGCAAAGCTTATGTAGCCGGTTTTAAATGGGGGATGAAGAAGGGGTATGAGAAGTTGATTTCGATGGATGCCGATTTTTCCCATCCGGTCGAGGCATTGAGGAGGATGATTAAGCTTTGCTCGGCTGATACGGTTGTGACCGGTTCAAGATACGTCAAGGGTGGAAAAATCGTCGGCTGGTCGTGGGATAGATATGTAAACAGCTCCACGGCAAACCTTATCACCCGGCTTCTTCTTTCCATCAAGACAAAAGATGCAACCGCCGGTTTTAAATGCTATCCTGTCGAGTTCTTTGAAAAGATCAGTCTAGATAAAATTCGCGCCTCGGGCTACGCCTTTCAGGTTGAGATGATTATGCTAGCCCAGGATAATGGATTTAAATCTGTTGAAACACCGATAACTTTCGTTGATCGCAAAGCGGGAGAGTCGAAAATCCAAGGGGAGCTGGTAAAAAGCGCCAAACTCGTCTTTTCCTTGGCGGCAGAGAGAGAGGCAACTAGGCAATTTGTAAAATTCTGCATTGTCGGGGCGATAAATACTCTAGTTGACTGGCTTTTTTTCTTTTTGGCTAGGACATCTTTGACCGCGGCTTTAGGAACAAGAAATCTGCAGACATTAAAACAGATCGCCAAGGCGATTTCTTTTATTATTTCCGCGACATCGAGTTACATTATGAACCGGAAATGGACTTTCCGCTCGACAAATCCAAGAGTGGCGAGAGAGCTTATCCAGTTTTTTATCGTTGCAACTGGCGGTTTGATTATTAACTCGCTTGTTTTTTATTTAATAACTGCTCAAGTAGGCTGGCGTGATATCTTCGGGCTCGTCATCGCAACAGCCGCTGCAACCCTGTGGAATTTTGTTCTCAATAAAAAGTGGACCTTCAAAAACAGAACTCGCTTGACGCTTGAATAGAGCAGGGCTATATTTAAACTAAGTACATTGACGTTGATGTGGATTTGCTTGCCCTGTTAGAGTGTTCTAACGGGGACGAGGAGGTGGTCGCTCCGCGAAGGATAACCCCTCCATGGATCACGAGCCTCTGATAGCCGTGGCACTGTGGCGAGACGTAAGTGGGTCGCCCCACTAAGGGGCTGAACTGTCACTGACGTTTCTGGTGGCGGGGTGGTGTCGGAAGGGTGGCGGCCCGTCACTTGGGCCGCCACCCCGATCGAGCTAGTCTCGCATGGGAAGGAGGGGTGAGGACCTATGCGAAGACTTCTAGCGTGCGTCGAGCAGCAGAAGGCGAACCGAACGACGGCTGTGGCGTTCTCCGCCGACACGTCCTGAAGCGGTCGAGGACAACCTGGCGCGCCCCTCTCCCGCGTGGACTGGGGGCGCGCCGCGCAATCATCGCTACTTTCCTGCCGTACCTCTCGCTGTGGCTATTGTCGACCCCCCGACGAGCGCCTAGCTGCGGTGAGGGGCAGTACCCTGCCCGACTCTTGCCCCAGAGTCGGGCAGGGTACGATCATCTTTGGCCAGCCGGGGCGGTCATGGGGTTGGTCTGGCGGTGAGGTCGGAGCGCTCCCGCCATTGGCGGGAGCGCCGCACTCATTTATGGCCAGCACAGCAGGGCCGGGCACCAGCGCCAGAGAGCGCGGAGCAAAGCAGGACCGCAAGGCGGACGGGATTCCCGAACGGGGCCCTTGTCCGCCGCTCTTATCCCATATCATCCGCAGTCATCTTACATCTGGTCCTGTGGCACGCCCAATCCCTTGGGGCGAGCGCTGCAGGACATCCTCCCCGGTCAGCCATCGGCTGACCGTCACGGGCCCAACCCTATCGGTTGGGCCTCGTTGTTTTAGTTGAAATTACAAGAAAAAACCGGCTTCTCGCCGATTCTCTATCTTGTTTTTAACTTACAAATAACAGGCTACTGTCTGTACTCGCACCCTTCTTTGGTTTCGAGACATCTCCAAAACTTGATCACTTGGGCCAAGTCAAGGGCGTTTAGAATACTCGTGTCCGTTCCAGCTTCGCTGACTAAGTCGTAATCTTTATTGTTTTCCCTCCAATGAGCGATCAGCCCGTTGATGTCTAGAACATTAACTATTCCGTCATCGGTAGTATCGCCTTTAATTCTCGGCTCGGCCGGCACCGGCGGAAAATCAGCTGATGCAGTCTCCGGCGCTGGCGGGACGGGCGGCGAGGAGACATCGGCGGTTGGCTGATTTGACCAGACCAAGAAACTCAAAATAGCTATTAGAGCTACTACTACAAAAGTTGAAGCAAGGGTTATGAAAAAGGTCTTGATATTCATCTTCAGCTTAAATTTTACCCCGCGCGATCTTAAAGTAAAGACTGACGCCACCTTCGGTTGGCAAAGAATAGGCCTTTATATTTATTGGCCTGCCACAATCACCCAGGTGGATCTGAACATCTCTCTGCTGCGGAATATCGTAAGCTTCCAGTTCAAGATATGTCTTGAGAAAATTCTTGACTACAGACGTCGGTAAGCTAGTTATTTTTTCTCTTGGTCTTGAGTGAAAAATATCAACTATTTCGCCTTGGCCTAGCGAGAAGTGAATATTATCGATGTCATTGATTATGACATGTTTTATAATTGTTCCCAGGATTCTTCCCTCGCCGTTTTCTTTTAGTCTGATTTGGGTGGGTAAAATCGCATCAAGTTTTTTTGAGGAAGCTTGAGTTTCTAAGCGGGCGATTTCCAGCATTCTCTCCAAGATTTTCTTTTTTATTTTGTCTTTCTCGACTCGGGCCATAATCGAGAGTGGCTTAAAGACAAAGGGAGATTTCTTGGGGGCGGTTTTGTCTGGCAATACCGTTTCTGCTTTTCCTCTCATAAGCTTAAAGCGGAGTTCTTTTGCTGGCCGAAATTTAATCTGGCTTTGTTCAACCAAGAGCCGTGGCGCCTTTGTCCCAATGGATTTTATGGTATGGCTCTTCATTGTAATAAGGTAAAACGAGCCGAAATCACCGATTATGACCCGCTTTCTTGTTTTAAGATTTTTGGCAAGCAATTCTTCAAATTCCTCAAGCACCTCATTTGTTTTTTTAATCGAAAGATCGACCAGCGGTGAAACTTTTTTGGCGATTTGGTCTTTATTGGTAAAACTTCTGCTCATAAGAGTGCAAATTAGGATTTGTATCTATTATAGCATTATCTATTTTCTCTATCTTATCAAGTAGATACGTTTTGACTTTTTGGCTGTCTTTGTGTCATAAATAAAATGCGTTAGGTAGTATGCTTTCCCTTTATTTTTTTAGGATTGGCCGTATCATCCCTTGCTTCGCCACACTCCCTGTGGCTTCGCAAGCCTAAGGGGTTTAGAATTTAGGATTTCCAACCGGAGGTTAGCCTGTGGCTTTATATCGCAAATATCGACCCAAGGTTTTTTCTGAGGTTGTCGGTCAGGATCACGTTGTTTCAACCTTAGAAAAAGCCCTCAAGGCGGGCCGCATTGCCCATGCCTATCTTTTTTGCGGGCCGCGCGGCGTGGGCAAAACGACCGTAGCTCGGCTTTTGGCCAAGGCGGTAAATTGTCTTGATAAAAATCCGCCTTGCGGCAAATGTAAAAACTGCGAGGATATTGCCTTGGGCAGGTTTATTGACCTTATAGAAATAGATGCCGCCTCAAACCGTGGCATAGATGAAATAAGGGATTTACGCGAAAAGATTAAATTTGCTCCCAGCGTCGGCCGCAAGAAAGTTTATATTATTGATGAAGTTCATATGTTAACCCGCGAAGCTTTTAACGCTCTTCTAAAAACCCTTGAGGAACCTCCGGCACACAGCATTTTTGTTTTTGCCACAACTGAGGTGAATAAGCTTCCCGAAACTGTTATCTCGCGCTGCCAAAGGTTTGATTTTCGCTTGGGCGATGAGGCACTAGTCTCCAACAATATTAAAAAGATTGCTAACTCCGAAGGGATAAAACTGGATGAAGAAATTCTAAGCTTAGTTGCCAAATCAAGCGGCGGCTCCTATCGCGACTCCTTATCAATGTTTGATCAGCTTTTGCCCCATTTAAGCTCGGGAAAAACCGATCTGAAGCAGGCTTCAAAAATCCTCAATTTAAGTGGCCTGGATGAAGCTTTGCACTTCGTTGGTCTTTTGAAGTCAGCGGATATTCCTGCGGTCATCGGGTATATCGACGAATTAAGCATGAAGGGGACCGATTTCGAGCAATTTACCGGAGCGCTGGTGCGGCTTTTTCGCGCCGAGCTGATTGAAGCGGTTATAAGCGGCTTAGAATGCAGCTGGCTGAGATTTGCCCTCGAGCGCCTGATTGAAGCGGTTTCCCGGAGCAAAGTATCGCCGATTGGTTCACTGCCTTTGGAATTAGCGGCAATTGACATCTGCCAGAACTCGAGCAACAATCAACCTAAAGCAGGGCGATCGGATGAGGGCGGAGCCCAGAGCGAGGCACTAAGGGAGTTGGATTCGATCAAAAAACCGGCTGGCAATCCTGGACCTATCGCCTCGCCTCAGATAGCTCTTTCTCCTGAAGGGCGATTGGCGATAGTTGAAGCGGTGCGCAGCAAAAACAAGCCCTTAGGGGCACTTTTGGCCGCTGCCGCTTGGAGGGTAGAAGAAGGAAAAATTGTCTTGACGGTGGAATACAAGCTTTACCAAAACAAGATAATGAGCAAAGATAATTTAAAGTTAGTTTCGGAGGAAGCGGAAAAGGTATTGGGAAAAACAGTTTTGTTCGGTTGTGTGGTGGAGAAAGTTTCTGAAGGATTGAGCGCAGATATGGTTGGGGAAATAGAAGATGTCTTTGGCGGTTAAGAAATAACAATGGCAGAAGAAACAAATCCGGGTAAATTACCCCCTCAAAATATTGAAGCCGAGGCGTCGGTCTTGGGCTCGGTTTTAATAGATAAAGACGCGATTTTTAAAGTCGCCGATGTTTTAAAAAAGGACGATTTTTATCGAGATGACCATCAAAAGATTTATAGCGGAATGCTCGGGCTTTTTGAGAAGCGCTCCCCGATTGATTTAGTTACCCTGACAGATGAGCTTAAAAAGGAAAGAAAGCTTGCTTCGGCGGGGGGAGCAACTTATCTAACCCACTTGGCGAACTCGGTTGTCAGCTCGGCCCATATTGTCAAACACGCCGAGATTGTGGCTCAGAAGGCAACCTTGAGGCGCTTAATTTCCGCCGCGACTCAAATTATCGAGGAAAGCTATCAGGAAAGAGAAGATATTCCGGTAATTATTGACCGATCGGAGCAGGTTTTGTTTTCTGTCTCCCAAAGGATGGCTGAACAGTCCTTCGTTGAGATAAAGGATGTTCTGGTTGATACTTTTGACCGGATAAATGAGCTTCATGAGAACAAAGGCAAACTGCGCGGCGTTCCGTCGGGTTTTCGCGAGATGGATAATCTTTTAGCTGGTTTTCAGAGATCGGATTTGATCATCATTGCTGGCAGGCCTTCGATGGGGAAGACCTCTTTGGCTCTTAACATCGCCTGCCATGTTGCTGTAAGAGAGAAAATACCGGTAGCACTTTTTTCTCTTGAGATGAGCCGTGACCAGCTGGTTGACGGGCTTTTGACTATTGAAGCCGGCATTGACTCTTGGAGGCTTAGAACAGGTAATTTGCGCGAGGATGACTTTTCCAAATTAAACTACGCGATGGGGGTTTTATCCGAGGCGCCGATTTTTATTGATGACAGCCCGATGCTCTCGGCCCTAGAAATAAGATCTAAAGCCCGGCGCCTTCAAGCAGAGCATAAGATTGGTCTTGTTGTTGTTGACTATCTTCAGCTAATGGAGTCGAGGACACGGGGGAACGAACTTAATCGGGTTCAGGAAGTCTCTGATATTTCGAGGGGATTAAAGGCTCTATCCAGGGAACTAAGCGTTCCCGTTATTGCCCTCTCCCAGCTTTCACGTGCCGTTGAAGCCAGACATCCCAAGATTCCCCAATTGGCCGATTTGAGAGAATCGGGGTCAATCGAGCAGGATGCCGATGTGGTTATGTTTATTTATCGAGAAGATTACTATAATCCCGAGACCGATAAAAAAGGAATTGCCCAGATTTTGGTTAAAAAGCACCGCAACGGCCCGACGGGGGAAATTGAACTTTATTTCCACCCCGAGTTTAGAAGGTTTGCTAGTTTGGAGAAGAAGAGGGAAGAAGGTGGACCGGACGGCTCTTGACACGAAGATACGCTTGAATTATTCGCGGGTTCCACCCCCGCGAAGCCCAGCGGGAAAGCTTGCTCTTTCTCGGCTCGCTTCGCCTGCGAACGGTCTTCTTAGCCAAGAGCCTCCGATCAATATGGAAAAACAGGAGAAACAAAAGAGCGCATGGTGTTGAGTAATCGGCAATACATAATTTGATATATGTACCGCTCTCACATGCGCTCTTTTCGTGGCCAAGACAAGAGTGCGTTCCTACGGCGCATACCTGGGTTACGCCATAAGATTGGGTGTCCTGACCGTCTGTGTAACAGATATAAAAGTACGGCGGGCTCATGTCTTAGTCAAGAAGCTATTGAGTACATTTCCCTCCTTCTTAACCAGACGTCTTAATAGTATCACATGTTATATAAGTTTGTCAAGACCCCAGGCCTCGTTCCCCGAGGCAAATCCTAAATTCTAAAACCTAAATTATAAAGAATACAGGTTTGGAGCTACCCCGGGCTTCAAAGTTGAATCCCCAAATTATATATTGTGACCATCAATGCTCTTAATTTTTGAATTGTTTTTTGTTACGATGATTTTATGTTTAGCGCTTTAAAAGGCTTTTTTGTTAAGGAAAATTCGGTTAAAGGCGCAAGCGTCATTTTAATAGTGACTCTTGCTGTATCTAATGTATTAGGTGTAATTAGGGACCACTTTTTAGCCCAAAAGATCCCAACAGATCGCCTCGATGTCTATTTTGCTTCTTTCAGATTGCCTGATCTGATTTTTAATGTTCTGATCTTGGGTTCTGTTGCTGCTGCTTTTGTTCCTGTTTACTCCGCTACTTTGAAGAAAGAAGGACAGGAAAGAGCCACGCGGCTGGCTCGCGCGGCTCTGACTACAGCTCTTATTGCTGTAGCGTCTTCTTTGATCGTCTTATTTTTTCTTATGCCCTATTTAATGAGGTATTTGGTACCTGATTTTAATGAGTTTAAACGTCAAGAAACTGTCGAGCTCGCTCGCTGGTTGCTCTTATCCCCGTTTTTCTTTACTATTTCCTATTTTATAGGGGGTGTGCTTAATTCCCATAAGCGATTTTTGGTTTATTCAATCGCACCCTTAATTTATAATCTGGCGATTATTTTAGCCGTTCTCCTTTTCGCTGATGGATTCGGAGTAAAGGGAGTGGCGATTGGTGTGATTGTGGGCGCGTTTTTGCATATGTTTATTCAGCTTCTGGCCTCGGCGAAACTCGGCTTTACCTTCTTGCCGGTGTTTGACTTTAAAGATAGTGGAGTCAGGAAAATTATCAGGCTAATGGTTCCCCGGGCAATTGGCTTGGGGGCAAATCAAATATTACTTCTGGCTTTTACTGTATTAGCTTCAGCTATTCCTGGTGGAATTGCACTTTATACCTTTGCTGACAATATCCAGACTGTCCCTTCGGTTATTTTTGGCACCTCGTTTGCAACAGCCGTTTTCCCCACTTTGGCCGGCTTATCCCTTTCCATGAAAGGCGAAAAGGAGCAGTTTGAACGGTTTTTTCTAAAGGCAACTCGGGCTATCTTATTTTTCAGTATTCCTTCTATGGCAGTCTTGATTTTGCTTCGCGCTCAAATCGTCAGGCTTATTTTAGGGTATGGCTTTTTCGGTTGGTCTGATACCAGAGTGGCCTCTGCTGCCCTTGGATTCTTTGCTTTAAGCCTGGTTGCCCAAAGTCTCATCCCGCTTTTGGCAAGGAGTTTCTATGCTATGCACGACACTAAAACACCAATGACGGCCAGTATTGTTTCGATTGTTGTGAGCATCGTTTTGGGTTATTTCTTCTCTAGAAGTACCTCCGAGCTGGGGATAGGGGGGCTGGCCTTGGCCTTTTCTATCGGTAGCTGGCTGAACTTTTTTATCTTGGGCTATTTATTCCAGAAAAGAGTTTCCCCGGATTACGCTGAAGCGGCTGATTTTCTGGTTAAAGTCGTAATCATAACTCTGCTGGCTTCAGTTGTTGCTCAGCTGGCGAAAGACTGGATTGGTGAAGTATACGGATTAGAAAGAGTAAGATATGTCTTGCTGCAGACCGGGGTTGCGCTTGTTTCGGGAGCAATTGTTTATCTGGGCGGGTCTTGGCTTTTTAGAATCAGAGAAATTAAGTCCTAATAATGGCTAAGCGACTTGACCCAAATCTTGAGTTCTATCGAGAGCTCGATAGCTCTCATCGGAAAAAGAGCTTTTGTAGTTGCACGACTCTGGGCATTTTCTTCCTGGTAGTATTAATTATCCTTGAGCTTTCTCTGTTTCTGCTGGCGAGAGGGTTTAGGTCCTCCCCCAATTTAGATCAGCCGGCCTTGGCTCCGGATCTGCCCCAGCAGCTTTCAACCGTTGAGCTTGAAGATGGTTATTTCCGGCTGGTGATAAGCGAGGGGAGCCTTTGTTCTAGCTTAGCCCAAGTGAAAGGGTTCAGGAATCTCTCCTGCCAGATTTCCGATGAAGGGCTGGTAGTCGCCGGCAAATTCGGCTTTGTCTTCCCCTCCAACTCTCGGCTGGTTTTAAACCCGAGAATTGACAAGGGAAGATTAGCGTTTGATTTAGCAAGCTTCTCGATTGGCAAAATCAGCCTGCCAAGCGGTTGGGCCTTAGGGTTGTCAATGGCTGTGGAAGAAGCTATTTATAAAAATGCGCCGGATCTGGATAAAGCCGAGGTTGAAGAAATCGAAGTCACGGACGGAATCGTGGCCGTTAAAATGAAGAAAGCGGTTTAGCCAGCGCCTGGCAAAGCAACTATGACTGAAAACATTCGCAATTTTTGCATCATATCTCACATTGATCATGGGAAGTCGACTTTAGCCGACAGGTTTTTGGAATTGACCAAAACTGTAGAGAAAAGAAAAATGCATGATCAGATTTTGGATTCGATGGATTTAGAGAGAGAAAAGGGAATTACGATTAAGCTCCAACCCGTCCGCATGCTATGGCATGCGGACGTGAATAACGAATCTAGAATTAGGAATAATGGAGTTAAAGATTCTGATTCATCATTCGTAATTCATAATTCTAAATTCTCAAATTCAGAATTGTTTATTCTGAATTTGATTGACACCCCCGGCCATGTTGATTTTTCTTATGAGGTTTCCCGCTCCCTCGCTGCGGTTGAGGGTGCGATTTTATTAGTTGACGCGACTCAAGGCGTTCAGGCTCAAACCCTGGCTAACTTGGAACTGGCTAGGCACTCGGGTTTGACAATTATTCCCGTTGTTAACAAAATTGACCTGCCCGAAGCTAATCCGGATGAAGTGGCTCTGGAGATTTCCGAAATTTTAAACGTTCCCATCGAAGATGTTTTATTTGTTTCGGCTAAGACTGGTGAGGGAGTAAACGGCTTGATAGGGGAAGTTATAAAGAGGATTCCTCCGCCCAGGCCTGGTACTCACCCTTACCCTAGAGCTTTAGTTTTCGACTCATTCTATGACGACTACAGAGGAGTGGTTGTCTATGTCAGGGTTTTTGACGGAAAGATCAAGAGGGGAGATAAAATATTTTTCTTCCAGCAGAACAAACAATCTTGTGCAAGCGAGGTCGGCACAGTTGAGCTGGGACTTAAAGCCCAGGAAGAAATAGGGGCGGGCGAGATAGGGTATATCGTCACTGCCTTAAAAGATGTCTCCGAGGCGCGGGTAGGAGAGACGGTCACGACGCTGAATAATGAAGAACGAATTAAGAATAATGGAAAAATTCATAATGGCCCCCCTATCCCCAGCTACGCTGGCCTGCCATCATTCGCGATTCATGGCTCAACTTTCGTGCCACTACCAGGCTATGGAGAGCCAAACCCTTTTGTTTTTGCTGAGCTTTATACCTCGGGCAAGGAATACGGTCGCCTGCGCGAAGCGCTTTTCAAACTCAAGCTATCTGATTCATCAATTACTTTTGTTCCGACCACTTCCTCGGCTTTCGGCTTTGGCTTTAAATGCGGTTTCCTCGGCCTTTTGCACCTTGAAGTGGTTAAGGAGAGGCTTGAGCGTGAGCATAACTTGGACTTAATCGTTACCACCCCGACGGTGGATTATAAAGTAAAAGAAGGAAGATATGAAGAGCCCTGGGCAAAAGTGGAGTTGATTTTACCCCAGAAATACCTGGGTCGGGTGATTGAGCTAATGGAATCGAGAAGGGGATTGCAGAGAAACATCAAGCACCTTGAGACGAAGATCCTAGTTGAATACGAAATGCCTCTGTCTGAAGTAATTATTGATTTTTACGATCAAGTAAAATCCTTAACCCAGGGCTATGGTTCTCTCAATTACGAAATTATTGGTTATCGAGAAAGCGATCTTGTCCAACTTGATTTTTTAATTGCTGGGGAAAAGATTGAGGCCTTCTCAAGGCTCGTATATCGGCCAAGCAGCCAAAGCATTGCTAAAAATATGGTTGGGAGAATGAAACAAGTCATCCCCCGCCAAGCTTTTGAGGTAAAGATCCAGGCGACGATAGGAACACGAATAGTTGCCTCGGAGAGGTTGGCGCCTTTTAGGAAAGACGTGACTGAAAAACTCTACGGTGGTGATGTTACTCGAAAAAAGAAATTATTAGAAAAACAGAAGAAAGGCAAGAAGAAAATGGCTCAAATAGGCAAAGTTTCCGTGCCGACCGATGTTTTTATTAAACTGCTAAGGTACTAGATGAGAGAGGGGCGGCTCGTCGAGAGCCGCCCCGGTGCTTGCCGCTTGGAGCGGCTAGTTGCGGAGGTCGAAGATGAAGAAGGTCCCCTCCGCCTTTCCGGTGATGCTCTCCCGGTCGAGCATGAGGAACGGTCCTCTCTGGCGGGCCGCTTTGATGGCAATCCTGAGGATCTTCAGGGCTTCGTCGTCGCTGACATCGTCTGGGTGAAGCAGGCGCGGCTCTGCCTGTCTGTTGAAGCGTGCCCGCTCCTTGACGAGGGCGCAAACCCTCAGGGGGCGGCGGCGGGTATCGACGATCTCCACGCCGAGGTCCTTCGCCACAGCAGCCGTGATCTCCGCCCTCTCCTTCCGTGATGGCTTCCAGCCGGGGAAGCGGCCGATGTATGCGGCCGTGACTTGTCGGACTACCCTCCGGAAATCAGGGTGGTTCTTGATATACCCGAACAGCTTCCTCGATACCCTTTCCGCAAGGCATTGCATCGGCCATTCCTCCTTGGCATTTCCCTGAGACCCGGGTTTAAAACTCGGTCGCAAGGTTATTCCAAACTATCACTTGAGATCAAAGAAATCAATATCTTTACTCAAACTCTTCCCTTTTTTCTCTGGTAAAAGAGAGCCAGGCTTCAAAGACTCCAATAATCGATTTAAAAGGCGCCTCAATAATAAAATCCCAAAAAAACAAGGTCACATTATATTGCGACCACCTATCAGACAGGTATTTGCCGATCACCACAAAAGGAAGCAGAACGAAACTCAAAACCCCACTTATCAAGCTATCCTCGGTTGTTTTAACCTCGAGTTCACGGGCGGTATTTCTAATTCTGAAAGTGAGGAAGCTGACGAACGAGATAAAAAGGAAGAAGAGGATAATGCTGATGACATTAAACTTGAGGGCTAATAATCCCCAAACAACAAGACTGATTATTGCCAGCGACAATAATATGTAAATAAGATTAAAAAGAAAGTAAGTTTTCCCCTTTTCCGTCTTGAGGGTAAGCAACTTGCGGGTTGGCAGTTCTCCTTTGACGATGATGTCCTCGAGGATATTGATTATCGTTTTAGTGTTATCAAGTTTAGGTAGCTTTATGAAAAGACCGGAAATAATCATAAGCAGCGGTGGTAAGGTAATATTTGTAACCAGAGCGGTATAGTTGACCTGGCCTAAATATCTTGCCTCATAGGGAAGTTCAAGGATTAGGGCGAGAATGATTTTAGTTAGAAGAATAAAAAACACCCCTCGGACGATCGAACGGACGACCCTCTTTCGGATTTGTTTGTTGCGCGAGCTTATAACGAGAGTAGCTTTGTCTCTGACTATCTTGGGGCTTTCCAGCTGTTCAGGGCGACTCCCCCCGCTTTTGAGAATGATATCCCAAAGCACCATCAGTGGGGGAATATTTCTTTTAATATATTTGAAGATTTCTGAGTTTGCGCCCCGGGCAATCTCATTTTCCATCTCTTTAAAAATCGCATCGTAGCTTCCGCTTAGATATTTTGCCTCTTCTTTGTTGATTTCCGGCCAAAACTTTAGGTAATTTTTAAGTAGAACATATGTCATTTGGTCGTTGTCGGCTTTGAAAAGCAACCTATAGGTTGATATTTGGATTTGGATTTTCAGGGTCTTTCTGGGGATTTCTTTCTCGTCTATCTTAATATTTTTTTCAAGTATTTCTTCAACAAATTTAGCATATTCAATCTTTTCTTTGGCCGGAGAGAGGAATTCTTCAATTTCACAGCTTAAAAGCCCTAGAATCGTTTCCGATATTTTTCCTTGAGGTTGGCGAGACTTGATATGGTCCTTGATAAAACTGTATTTTCGTATTATTTGATCAATTTCTTCTTCGAATCTGGTTGGAAGAGTGTCGTTTTTAAAGTATTGAGCCCAAACTAGTTCGTGAAGAAGTTTTTTGGCTAGCCCCGGCTCTTTAAGAGCAGTCCTCCTTTTTAGAATTCTTTTAATCGCGTTTTTTAGGAAAAGGTGCTCGTCTTGATATTCGAGAACGTTTCTCAATTTTTCGTAATAAAAGGCAGCCCTGGAGAGCGATTCATTTACTTTTATTTTTGCTTCATAAGGGTCGGTTTCTAACCGGCTTTTTGATTTTAACTCTTCGATTGTTTTGGTTAAGGCCTGATGCATGGAGATATTGTATCATTCAAGTTAAAAGTGAAAAGGGTAAGGCGAAAGGTGATATCATTAATGCATGTTTTTTTTAATACTTTTAGATCTATTCTGGGCTGGGGCAGCGCTTTGGGTTGATATTCCCAAACTTATGCAGATTCCCGTTTGGTCGTGGCTGTTAGTTGTCATTTGTCCGATTTATCCCTTTCTTCTTGCTCTTATTTGGATTCAGATTAAAAGTGGAAAGCAGGCCAATTCTTATTTGCTAGCCTTTGGAGCAATCGGCTCAGCCGTTTTCGGTCCCCTGGCTTTGATTTTTTATCCGGCGCTAATCGTTGAAAGAGGCTGGGGATGGAATGAATTCGGGCAGATTTTCTGGGTTTCGTTTTATTCTACTCAGGGCTGGTATCTAATCGCCAAGCGTAAATTTGAACTCATACCAGTACTTGTTGCCGGTGTTTATTTTCTGATTAAGATATTTTTCGACTATAAAACTAAGACTATGAGCTATCTTGACTTCGCTGATCTCTCTTATGCGAAGCAGAATCTTATCCTTGCTGTTGCTCTTATTTCTTTGTCTTTAGCTCTTTTGTTTGCGATGAGGTCAAAGCTTCTTCGACTTTGTCGAAACCGGCGTCAAGGGCGGTCCGGATAACCTTTGCTTCTTCGGCAGTGATCTTTTTACCCTTTTCGTAACTGGCGACAATCTTGTCAACGACCAGATTGTATTTCTCCTTGGTGACTTTCCCGCCCTGGGCTAATTCCTTGGCGATCTTGTCTTTCATCTCACCGGCAAACTTGGCAATGTCTTTTCTTGTTTCCTTACCCGATTTAGGGGCAAGCAAAATTCCTGCGACCACGCCGGCAACGGCAGCAATTGTTCCGGCGATTGCCGCGCCTTTCAAAGCGCTTTTTGTTGAATCTTTCATGGGGCTTATTTTAATCCTTTTTATTATTACGACCTAGTTTTAAAAATATCACTCCTTGATCTTTTGTCAAAAGGGGTTTAAGGTAGGATTTTTTTATCTAGCTTTAACTTGGCAAAATTCGCGGCGCCGACAATGCCGATCTCATCGGGCCCGGAAGACGCTTCAAGAACATAAGGTCTTTCTTTGAAAGCAAAAATATTATTTTGGTCGGACTCGTGCATAAACTCAAAGATTAAATCGGCTGATTTGCTGATTTTACCGGCCAAAATCACCCGCGTTACCCCCAGTATATTGACTAGGTTCGCGATGCCTACGCCAAGTGCTTCCGACATTTCATAAACAATATCGCGGGCTTTTTTATCGCCTTCTCTGGCCAGCTCAAATATCTGCTTGGCCGAAAGCTTTTTTCCGTATTTTTCTTCCGCCTCTTTTTCGATTGCTCTACCGCCGGCATAGGCCTGAAGGCAACCTTTTTGACCGCAACTGCATTCGCGCCCGCCCGCCATGATTTTCATATGGCCGACCTCGCCGGCGAGGTTCAGCTCATATGGCATTTTACCGTTTATCGTGAATGCTCCGCCCACTCCAGTCCCGATCGTTAAAAGAGCGACATTTTCTTTCTTTATTTCCGGCCGAAGCTCCAGCTCGCCCAAAAGGGCCATATCGGCATCGTTGCCAAAGAATATCGGGAGTGGGGATTTTTCCTTAAGCTCTTCGAGATCGTATTTAAGGTTGGCGACATGGAGGTTTTCTTGGCTTTTATAATCGTAGAGTCCCGGTAGGCCAACGCCGACGGCAGTTATTTTATGGTGAGCACCGATAATTTTTAAAGTTTTTAAAACGATTTCGTTAAATTTTGCCGCCGTGGTTGGCGTCGGAGGATCGAGCGTCTCAAAAACTCGGTTTTTTTCGTCAACAACACCGGCTTTTATTGTTGCTGTCCCAACATCAATACCGACAAATTCTTGCCCCATAAAACTATAATACCATGATAGAACGAGGCGGTGCAGTTACTCTTCGGAACCAGTGCCTTTTGGCAAGAGCTTAACTACGACCTTAAACTTCCTTTGTACCCCGTTTGAGTCCTCGATCTGATCGGTTTTGTTCTTTTGATAATATTCAACTAGTTCGGCAGACAAAATCTCGTGCAAGGTCTTAATTTCTTCCTTGTTAGCCTTGATATTTTCATTTACCTTTTTATTTTCCGGCTCTTCCAAAATTTTTTCTTTGATTCGGCGGCGCTTGGCCAGAGTCTCTTTAGTTTCTTTGGCGGCGACAACGTATTCCTCGTCGTTTTCTAGGGCCGACTTCAAGAGTTCTTTCGAAACTTTGTTCTCCTCTTCGAGTTCGTCAATCATCTTCATTCGGTTTTTGATCGTCGAAATCTCCATTATATTAAGAATTATTTTAAAAAGCAGGTAAATTATAGCATAAAAGGCCGAAGGGGAACCCGATGGGTTCCCCGTAGCGGTGTTGCCTGTGGCTCCTAATGCTCGCACAGCTCTCGCGGAAGCTCCGTCACAAGGCAGTGAATTCCTGCGAAAACGAACGCGGGATAGCACTCTAAGGGGATGTCGGTGGTTACGACCCGATCTTCTCCGACGATCCCGGCGAGAAGCTCCTCTACGTCATCTCCGGACGTGGCCAGTATCTTGCCATTTGGCAGTTGGCAGACACCGACCGAAAACGGGACAGCGAGTCGGCGCGGTGTGTGGACGGCGATACTCAAGTGCTCGCATCTGCGCCGAATCTCGTCTGCCGACTCCGCAGGGCTGATCGGCGCTGATTGTGTACCCGAGTGGTACTGCGGGTCGACTACAAGGTGTAGGTTGCCCTTGCTGTCTTCCACCAGCCCAGCTGTCCTGTCGAGGTGATCGTTGAGCGACAGCCCCTCGGGGCTGCGACAGATCGGGTTGGGTAAGGGTTGAGTCTTGATCCCTGACTCGATGAGGATCATTGCGTCGGCAGCCGAGTCGATGAACTCCCCGTTTTCGTAACCGATGGTGTGGCTGACTAGGGCGGTTTTCGCCCGGCTAAGCACAGCCCCGCCTTCCCCAAGTCGCGATGTAGCTAACCGGGTGTTCCCGATCCGTTGGTCCTTCTGGGGGAATAGCCGTGAGTTGAACAGCGCGAGCCCGGGAAATGCGACTCCCAGGTCTCTCGGGAAGGCGCGGGACTCCACTGAGTTCCTTAGGACGATCGAGGCCTGGCAAAGGTTGACCACCTCTTTCAGGCCGGGATCATCTTCGTACCAGCTGAGGTTGATGACGGAGAACTCCATTCCGGCGCGTGCAATTGAACGGGCCACCGAGAGGTATTCTGCCCGGAGCCTCTCTCCAGTTCTCCCTTGCGTGTCTTTCGCGGGTTCGAAGGAGGAGGTCATACTGCCCCATAGGTGCCCAGGGTGCGCTTTCTCTGAAGCGAAAGCGCGGTTCTCCCAGAACGACTGTCGAGTGAGACATTCGGATTATCCCTCGCTTTCGCAGATGTCAAGGCAACTGCCCTTTTGGGCAGGATAAAAATGCTATCAGGAAAATTCTATAAATCAAGCTCGAGGACGTATCTTGGAACAATAGGACCTATTGGTCTTTCATCTCGTATTCTGGCTGCTCCTGGAAGTCAAAAGGTTTGTCGGGCTCGGCCTTCTCTTTTTCTTCCTCGACTAAATCAATCAATCTTTTAACTAAGTTCTTGGGGTCGGAGTCGTAGACGATTTTGGCATTGGGACGGTGTAGTTTCTCAACAAGTGCTTCAACCTCGTCTGCTACGCCACCCGTTCCAGTTAAAACGCCAATCGGTTTATGGTCTTCAAAGGCAATTGTAAATTCATTTAGGGTTCCGATTCTGCCGCAAGTGATTATCACCGCGTCGGAGCTCCTGGTTAAAAGCAGGTTTCTACCCGAGTACCCAAATCCGGTGAAGATGATTATATCAAGACTTTCCGTTGGAAGTCTGTATTTTTTAACATGTTCAATTTCAGAAGAGGCGGGGGAAAGCCCGATTGAAAATCCCCCCTCTTCTTTGGCTCCGGTGGTTGCCCACACTGGCGCGCCGGTGGTGGCTCCGGTTATTAATACTCCGTTTTGTCTGATGATTTCCCTGCCTATCTCTTCAGTCCTTTCCTTTGCGTCTGGGCTGCAGTGGCCGGTTTCGGCCGCGCCGGAGACACAGATTTTGTATTTCATCTGATCCTTTCTTTACTCAAAACTTGCATCTTGATCTTGGCTTGTTGCTTGGCCGATTATTTGCAGGGCGTGGCTTGTGCCGAGTCTTATTGCCCCGGCCTCAAGCATTACTTTGGCTTGCTCTAAGGTTTCAATTCCTCCAGAGGCCTTGATTTTAACCTCGTCTGCTACCGCCTCTTTCATAATCCTGATATCCTCAACGGTTGGGGGTCGCGGACCATAGCCGGTTGAAGTTTTGACAAACTCCGCCCCGGCCTCCTTTGCCGCGATACACGATTGGCGCAATTCCTCTTCGCTCAAAAAGCCTATTTCCATAATTACTTTTAACCCTATGGGCTTAATCGCTTCGGCAATGCGGGAAACCTCTTCTTTTACGAAGCTAAAATTGCCTTCTTTGGCTGTGCCGATATTTTGAACCATATCAATTTCAGTTGCGCCGTCTCCGATCGCGGTTTTGGCCTCGTTTATTTTCTCTTCTGTCGTTGTGAACCCAAAGGGGAAACCAACAACACAAATTATTACTGTTTTGGCCTCGCCGAGCGCCTCCTTGGCAGTTTTTACCCGATAGGGCGTAACGCAAACCGAATGAAAGCCATATTGGACCGCTTCCTGACAGAGCTTTTTGATATCCTCTGTCGTCGCATCGGCTTTGACATTGGTGTGGTCGATATATTTAACAACAGTTTGAGCGGTAATTTCTTCAGTTATCATAAGTTCAATCCTATGTTCCTATAGTACTTTAATCGCTGATTCAGTTCAATCGGAAATTTATGAGTTTGTGCCGCAGCCGCTGTCAGTGCTTGCCAAGGGGCTACCAATTTCTTCCTCATAAGCCTGGATAGTAGCCACATTTTTATTCTCAGTTGTTGAAAGATCCGACTCTGAAAAGCCGGAATCAACCTTATACCAGCTCTTTGTTGCAAAATAGCATTGCAAGTCTTTGTGGACGAATTCGCGGCCGTGTCGAGCGTAGATTTCGTTGCGGGCAACTTTTAGCTGCCATGGAGTGAGGCCCATTATTTCGGACTTGGCAATTATCCTGGTATTTGAATCGGCAATGATGTAATCCTCCGAGGATGCGCTGGCGCTAATCGTGGCGCTGACGGTGATCGTGGCGCTAGCGCTTGCGGTCACCGAGCTGACAGGCGTGACGGTACTTGTTGCGGCAGGAGAAGTGGTTGAGGTTCCCTTATTTTTTATTAGATACCACCAAGCTAAGTACCCGCCGGCGGCAAGGATAATTACGGCAAGAACTACTATAATAATGACCAGTCCCGCTCCCTTTCCTTTACCTTGTCCAGCATTTTGTGCCGGCGGGGCATTATTTGGTACAGGTGCGCTTTGTTCGCTAGGTGCTATTTTTTCTTCTTCCATTTTTCCCTCCGTTCCGTGAATTGCGCTCCTCGACGGAAGCAATTCCGGAAGTCCCGTCACTATACCCGATGCGGAACACGGCTGAATAAGCAGTCGTGGAGCAATCGAGCTATAAGCGATGGGACATTAAATTAATCCTCTATCATATTATACTCCAAATAATATGCAAAAACCCCGCGTGGCGCGGGGTTTTTGCTTTAAGGGGGGTGAGTTAGCTGGCGTTTGTGTTTTCAGTTGTCTGATTCAGGCAGTTGCTCATTCCTCTACCGAATCTACCAAAGCCTCTTCCACCAATTTTATCCATCGCAGCTGGCCTTGAGTTGTGCCAGTCGCGAACTTGGTTAGCTTCATCTTCGGTGATCGTCCCATTCTCAACAACCGTTTTTAGTTTCTCCTCCATCATTTCTTTCATTCTTTGCTGTCTCGTCTCTTGAATATAGTTTTGGAGTTTGTCGGCTGTTTCTTGGTTAATGATGCCGTCGTCAACCGCCCCTTCAATAGCTGACTTGGGTTGGGTTGTCTCGGCATTGTCAGCCTTGGCGTAGTTGTAGCCTATCAGTCCGACTGCTGTGGCAACCGTGGCGAGAAACAAGGCAATTGCGGTTTTATTCATTTTTTATCTCCTTTATCTTATTCGACCTTTTGGCGCGCTCGACAATTATTACAGTTGTCAAGTTTTTTTCGTACATCGTCTCTCGTACTTTTATTCTTTATGTACGAAAGAAGGGATAACAATGTAGTAATAAATGAATCGAATGTAAAAGCTATTAAAGCAGTTCATGTTTTATTTGGGTTATTTAAAAGCTGAGCTTACCCGCCGGCTAGGCAAAACCGTTTCAATCTCGCTTGGTCTAGCCATTGCCAGCCTCATCATCATTGTTATTATTTCGGTTTCGCAGGCCCTTTCGTCTGCCCAAGAAACAGTTCTCAACCCGCTCAAAAATGTTGGCACTGATATTATGGTTTCAAGATCTGTCAACGCCGAAAATATGCGTGATCTGGACGAAGCCACCCGCGCAGAATTTCAAAGTGAAAATAGGGTTAGTACCGATTTATCAAAATTAGGTGATCCGGGGCAGAGCTTTACCAATGATATTTTTCTGCCCGGAGAATTTTTGACGTTTGACCAGAATGTTACTGAAAAACTCGATAAAAACCTGGTGGCAAAATACGCCCCCGCCCTCATTTTAAATGTTACTCATCAAGAAGGGACAATTCCAAACATCGTTGCTGAAGTTCAAACTGGAGGCGAGGAGATTGAGATGAGGCGCGAAATTGAGCCGATGACTCCAGAAGAACAGGCGGCGGTGGATGCGGCAAGGACGAAAGCGCAGCAGGAGCTTCAGGAAAAGGGCATAGACCCAAAGTCCGAGGAGGGAAGAAACTATATTCGACAGGCAACAGAAGCTGCTATGCCGGAGAGATTTAAGAACCAGACTTTTAAATTTACTAATCCGTCTAGAACATACCGGCAGAACATAGGGGCCATCTCGACTGACATTAAAACCACCACTATGACTGTTGGTGGTGTAGATGTTGGAAAAGGCGACATTGGTTTGATTTTATCAAGCCAAATCGTCGAAGGTTCAAATTTTAATGGAGGGGACCAGATTATTGTTAATAAATCATATGCTAGCAAGAACAATATTAAGGTCGGCGATAAATTCAAGCTAGCCCAAAAAGAATGCACGGTTGTCGGCTTAGTTGAGCCAAAACTTTATTCAAATATGGCTGATCTCTATCTGCCGCTTGGTGAACTTCAGAAATTAGCTGGCAAAGAGAACCGGATCAATTTGATCTTAGTCAAGTCAACTGAAGCCAAGTCAGTCTCCGAGACCAGCCAAGCTTTATCCGGGCTTTTTGCCGGCGCTCAAGTCAGCGACGCTCAAGAGACGGCCAAGCAGGTATCGGGGAGCTTGATTTCTGCAGCCAACTTAACTAGTCGCTTTATCTTAACTGCTAGTGCTGTTGTTGTTCTGGCTGCCTTTATTATCGTCAGCCTGCTAACGGTCTCTTCAATAAATAAAAGGACTCGCGAAATTGGCACCCTCAAAGCAATTGGGTGGAGTAATCTGGAGGTAACAAGGCAAATTGCTCTTGAGAATTTGTCTCTTGGGATCATCGGCGCCCTGGTCGGTATCGGATTGGGGGTTTTAATAATATTTTTGCTAAATAGATTTGGCCTTTCTTTATCGGCCAGTATTGCTAAAAGCGGATTGCAAGGCATGATGGGAAGGTTTAGACCAGGGTCAGAGGGGGTAGAGGACAGTATATCGGCTCTAGTCGAGCTCAAAATTGCCTATAATTATTTAATCCTTCTTTTGGGTGCAGCGGTAGCGATTTTGGGCGCGACGGTTTCCGGGCTTATCGCTGCGCTCAAAGTATCTAATTTGAAGCCTCAAATAGCGCTAAGAAATGTGGAGTAAGGATGAAATTAATAGAATTTAAGAAAGTTGTAAAAACCTTCAAGCAGGGTACAAAGGCTATCAACGCTGTTGGTGGAATTAGCTTTACAATTGACAAGGGAGATTTTGTTGCCATCATAGGTCCTTCTGGAAGCGGCAAGAGCACTATTTTGCAGCTTTTGGGAGGGCTTGATCGGCCGACAGAAGGTGAGATTGAGATTGAGGGTAAAAACATCGCCAAAATGTCCGAAGGGAGATTGACACGGTTAAGGCGCAATTCAATCGGCTTTATTTTTCAGAATTTTAACCTGATTCCCACCTTGACTGCCCTTCAGAATGTTGAAGCTGGAATGGCCAACCGCTCTACAGTTGCCGCCAAAAGAGCTAGATCGCTTCTTCATCAGCTTGGTTTGGGTGAGCGAATGAATCATTTGCCAAGCTTGCTCTCTGGCGGTGAGCAGCAAAGAGTGGCGATTGCTCGCTCGCTTGTTCACGAGCCAAAAATACTTTTGGCCGATGAGCCAACAGGCAATTTGGACAGCCGAACCGGGCAGGAAATTTTGCGGGTTATGGCACATCTTAACGAGAAAATGGGTCAGACGATTATCGTGGTAACCCACTCGGATTACATCAGCAACTATGCGACAAGGATTTTGCACGTCAGGGACGGAAAAATATTAAGCGATGGAGCTCTTAAAATAAGAAACAAGGATGTGCTTGAGAAAGCAGTTTGATCTTGTCTTTCGGTCTGTTTTTTATCTTGGCATCAGCCGTGGCGGCGGGCAGTAACTACCCTGGCAAAATCCTCGCCTTGGTATTTCATCGGTGATGCCGATGGCCTCGATGGTGCTGTCGTTTCTTGGGCCAATTACACTTACGATCGCGCCGGATTTTAAATCCGCCCCTGTCTTGGTATCGTCGTTTATTTTAACCGTCCAAGTCTTGCCTGTGGGATCGTCCATCATAATATTTCCTTCTTCAACTTTGGTTATCTTACCAATCGTTACTAGCCCTCTTCTGCCAGGGAGAAATCTGCCTTGTCGCTCATAAATCCGGCGAGCAGCAGTTCTGTTGGCAATATATTCATTTATTCCGGATGCTTCGGCAACAAAATACCCACCCGCAAGCGAGACGACAATGATTATGACCAAAACATAAGGTTTTCGGTATAAAGTAGATATTTTTTTTGAAAGAAGATATACCCCGACGACGACCAAGACAAAAACTACAATCAGTTCCCACGGGAGACCCAGAAAAGATCTTAAATAGTGATATGGAGTGGCCCGCGGCAGAGGAGGAAGAGCGTTAAAATTGGCTATTATATAAACTATTGCCCCGAGAAGAAAGACAGAAACGATCCAGCCGGCCATAACCAATAATTCCTTGGTGATATCAACTCCCAAGAACTGCCAGTAGGGTTTTGGCTTTCTGGTTTCGATTCCTTTTTTGATTTTGTCTTCTAATTCACCCATATTTTTTGATTATTTTCTTGAGTTTTTCTCGCGAACGTTTTATTGTCGGCCCAACCGAATTGACGGAGATCTCTAGAATGTCGGCGATTTCAAGGTAGGACTTTTCTTCAAAATAGGTAAGCTCAAGAATTTCTCTATCTCTGGGGTTTAGCTTGAGTAGGCTATCTCTTACCATTTTTGCGTTTTCTTTTTCTAAAATTTTACTTAAGGCGGGGCTATCGTCGATTAGCTTGTTTTTTATCTCGTCAGAGAATTCTACTTGGCGGTAACGGTAATGTTTCTTGATGTAGTTAACCGCCTCGTTATGGGCGATTCGGTAAAGCCACGACGAAAACTTAAGCTTTGGGTTAAAAGAGGCAATATTGACATAAGCTTTAATAAACGCTTCTTGGGTGATGTCTTCAGAATCAGGCCAATTGCCCGTCAGACGGGCGATATAAGCGCGGATTTTTTGGGCGTATTTGCCAACTAATGGATCGAAATATTTCTTGTTCCGTACAGTTAGCCTGGCCAGCTCCTCGTCGGAATAATCCATGTCCTATATAATACAAAAAAACCTTGATAATAGTACTATCTCCCGACTGTGATTGCGTCAATTCGAGATTGAATTAGTGACTGTCGGGCAGGGTTGGGGAGAGGGGGAGACATATTCCTCGGGTTCATCGTTGACATATTCGTCAGCTGGCAAGCTGGTACTTGATTTTGGATTTAAAATTTTATAAGCGCCAATTGTCGCTACGAGGATAATAATAAAAAGCGTGGGGATCGTGATATAGAAGACTTTTTTATTCATAACTACAAACCAGACGATCAATCCTTTCGTCTTTTTTATTATACAGGAAAAGTTGCCGCTGAAGGCGAGCAGTCATTGGGAGAAGTGTTGTATAATTATATAAATGATTAAAAGAGCAAATAAAATTGACCTCATAATATTGTTGCTTTGGCCAATAATTGCGTCAGCCATATCCTTGGTGTATGAGCCGGGGGCTTTAGTTTCAGTGATTTTATATCTGTTTCTACCGAGTCTTTACTTATCAATTAGATATCCTAGATTTATTAAAATGGCTCTTCTTTTTTCTGCAATCTCAAGTATTCCAACAATGATAGTAATCGACTACATCGCTCAAACTACCAATGCGTGGTTAATGTATCCAAATTCTGTTTTTCCTTTTAAACTATTCTCTATTGTAACAATAGAAGTTGTTCTGTGGGCTTTCTTTTCTCTGTACCTTATTGTTATTTTTTATGAAGCTTTTGTTAATGAGCATATAGCCAAAAAATTATGGAAGCCGCAGATTAAATACTATTTATGGATAGTTATAAGTGTTTTTATATTTTTTCTATTTATAAAATATCTAACACCAGAGTTACTAAATATACCTTATTATTACTTGGCTTGGGGAACAGTATTATTGCTTATTCCATTTATTATTCAAGCATTTAAATTTCCGGAAACCACAGCAAAGATAGTCATAACGGGCTTGTACTTTTTTTATCTGCATTTTATCTATGAGATCGTTGCTATGAAGTTGGGCTGGTGGACTTTTCCAGGTACTGAATTTATTGGCTGGGTAGAGATAGTCCAGATTAGATTTCCCGTCGAGGAGCTGATTTTTTGGTTCATCTTTCTAGCTCTCGGCTCATTAACATATTTCGAATACTTTTTTGACAATGAAGCAAAGTTTGAAAAAAATGGTGCAAAATAGGGGATCGGCCACGCGTAAAATCTTGGTAGATTTTATATTTAGAATTTATCAATCTATGAATCAAAATTCGCGATGTATGAAAAGTTACACTTGCACGGTATGCTCTTGCAAGCATGGCAGCCATTTTTAAAACTTCTCTCGAGTTCCTTTTCGACATCAAACTCGAGTGAATTAGCCAGCCCAAACATGGTGGAAACCCAATCCGCCAATTCATCTTTTATAGCCGTAAATTGTGTGCTCTTATGCTCTCCTAAATAAATCGATATAGTTTCGCCCACCTCTCCTGTTTCTTCTGCCAGATGAATTCCCGCATCAATTTTAGTCCTTAGTTTGGCCGGATAAATCTTATTAAACATATGTTGAAATTCGCTTATATTGGCCGGTCGATTATCGCTTTTTACATTTAACTTCTTGCGCTTCCTTGGGCTAATTATTTTACACTGGCAGGGGCTTTTCCCGCAGTATGAACAGCGATTGGGAAATCTCTTCCATACCTTATTTTCTAAATCAATATGCAAGCGGTTAGCAATCGCAACCATCCAACAAAAGGCAATAATTAAATTTATTTCAATTTTCCTTTTATCGTTCTTCCTAATCCCTTTCAGCGCTCGCATTGTAAAGCGGTTTTGATTCGCCACTAGGTCAGGCACCGAGAAATGACGGTCGTCGGACAGACCGTATACTTCATATATATTTTTTTGGAAATCCCGCAATTTTATCATATCTAGCAGTTTTATGACTAGTAGATGCCGCTCCTACTGTTAAAAACGACCCGCATCGCAAATGTAACAAAAAGCAAATAAAAAACCAGCTCGCTCCAAAAAACAAAAACTCCCACCGCAAGGGGGAACTTTTTGTTCTGGAGGTGCTTATCTTCCGTTATTATAACATTGCTTGAGGATAATGAATATTGGAGATTGTTGAAGCCGAAATTGGAATTTGCGCTCTAATACCTGAGTGGTTGCCAATATTCACAGCCTTTCCCTTTCGTCATAATTGCAATGACTCTTCAGTATGCTTGTTGCATAGAGGGCGGGGCAAATCACGTTCGCTGTGAGATGCCCCGGTAGGGCTAGCCCTCGGGGTGATGCGTGTCGGTCTGGTGTAGTTCGGGGTGGTCGTAGGCGACAATCACCTGGTAGACGCCTTCGCCGTGATGAACGACGCCTGGCGGAATCAGGATTGCCGTTCCTTGTGCCACCTCGTGTCGTACTCCATCCAGCCAGATAGCCCCGCTTCCGTCGAGGACATAGTACGTCTCAGTCATCGCCCTGTGGAAGTGAGGCTTCGCGTCAGAGATGGTCGTACGATGCAGACCGAGACACGCCTCGTCCTTGGCGGTGAAGAAGCGCTCGCTTTGACCGCAAGGACAGGGCTCAACGTGGTCAGGCTCCCGCCTGACGATTGCCTGGGCCATTCCCAATCACCTCCTTCTCCCAGGAATCACTAAATTTTAGCCTTTTTGCTTACAAAAATCAAGGTAATCTAGCTTTTAAAAAAAATCGCCTCAATTGGCGATAATCTTGAATCATAAAATTATAAATCAACAACTGGGTTCAGGTTGGAGGGCCATGTGGGGATCGAACCCACGACACGGGGCTTAAAAGGCCCCTGCTCTACCACTGAGCTAATGGCCCAAGACTGGCCCAAAACTAGATTAAATCTTACCATAACTTCCCAACGAACTCAATCCTTGCTATTCTATTATTTGCTATGAAAAAAACGCTATTAGTTTTTCTTTTGATTTATGTCATATCGTTATTTGCTCCTGGTGTATCCTTAGCAGCGGAAAAGAAGCAGATCTACAAATTCTGGTCTAAATACTGCCCCCACTGCAAAGACGAGAATGCCTTTTTAGATAAACTGCAAAAGCAGCGGAGCGATATCGAAATTTTGAGCTATGAAGTTACCTCCGACAAAGGTGCCGCCGATCTTTTCAAGAGATTTTCCGACCATTGCGGTAATACCGACTATTCCGTGCCGGCTTTATATATCGGCACAAAGCATATTATCGGCTTTAAAGATGAGATAACAACCGGGAAGTTGATTGAGCAAACGCTGGATTCCTACACTCTTGAGAATTATCCCGATCCGCTCAAACATCTTGACGATAAAAATCTGTCTCAAACCAGCGACGGGCAAGGTCTGTCCCAGTGCGAAAGTGCCGGAGCAACTGACAGCGGGCGTGCCAAGCTCCCGTTTTTAGGCGAGGTGGAGCTAAAATCAGTATCTTTGCCGCTTTTAACGCTTGTTTTAGGCACAGTTGACGGGTTTAACCCCTGCGCCCTTTGGGCCTTAATCGCCCTTTTAACCCTTCTTATCTCGATGGGTTCTAGAAAACGAGTCTTTCTAGTCGGTGGAATTTTTCTAATCTCCTCATGGCTCATTTACTATGTTTTCCTTATGGCGTGGGTGAGCGTCTTTCATTTTATAAAAATTGATTTGGCCGTTAGAATAATTGTCGGGGTTTTGGGGATTTTAGCCGGCTGGCAGTTAATTAAGAGCTATCAAAAGGAAACACAGGAGTGCAAGGTTTCATCTGGCAAGAGGCAGGTGACAAAGATGATAAACTATCTGGCAAACGCCAAATTTATCCCGATTCTTATATTCGGAGCAGTCGCCCTTGCGTTTGCCGTAAACTTGATTGAGTTTATGTGTTCGGTCAACCTGCCGGTTGTTTTTACTAAGGTTCTGGCCTTAAACAACCTTCCAAAATGGCAATATATGAGCTATCTTGCCGCTTACAATACGCTCTATATGTTAGATGATATCGTGGTCTTTATTTTGGCCTTAATCTCGCTTCGGGCTTTCACCGGTTTTGGCGCAAAATATTCCCGCTATACAAAACTAATCGGGGCGATTGTGATAATAATCGTCGCCTTACTGCTAATCTTTGCCCCGCAGGCGTTAACGATCTAGTGATTTCTACGTCTTGAGGTCACGAAAACGATCAAAATAACTGGGGCAATAAGCCAGAAGGTATAGTAGTCTTTGAGGAAATGAACTAATTTTGTTTGAGAAATTATTGTGACTTGGGTAGCCTCCGGCAGGTAAGAGAAGACGGTTGCCGAAATCAAAACGCCGGTAATAAATGAATAGGCCAGAAGTTCGATCGGGGCAAGGGCGGTGTCACGCCCGATTCCAATGTCGGCTTTTGCGGCAACGAGGGCAACGATTAATAAAAAGACGACGATTTTAATCGTCGCTGGCGAAGCATCAGCGGCAATCCAAGTATTGGCAACCGTTTTTTTGCCTTCAAAAAAAGCTTGAAGCTTGTCCGACCAAGTTGAGACAATAACCATTCCCAAATAACAGGAAAGCAGCGCTGCCATAATTTTCTCGCGCTGCATCATAAAGCCGTAGAGCACGGTTATGGCGACAAATATTCCCAAAAATAAATCCCAAGTCGGAACAGTCGACGCTAGCGTTATGCGCCCTCCTTTGTTTACTCTATTATAGCAAATTTATATAATATCAACACTAACTTTTTCAATTTACTTGATCTAATTGAGAACAGTATCTATCTCCCGCGTCCGGTCTTTTTGATAGTTCGAGCGATTTTAGAGAAATTGATTTCTTCGGTGAGTTTTGGCGAGCGCAAGCGCCAGTTAGTCAGTTTTATTTTACCGGGCTTATTGTAGCGGCGGTTATCAGCGATTATATCTCGCAAAGATATCGATGCGATCCAGGCAGCACAAGAAAAAACAAGCTCAATCACATCCCACCCATCAGCCTTATTTTTACGGATTTTGGCTTCCTCTTCCGTTTTATAGATTTGTTTGAGGAAAATCATTCGCCGACTTGATTTTAGCTTTTTCCACCAGACGTGAATGCTTGGCAAATCATGATTTGAACAAAGCGCCACGCAGAATCCGGGATACCTAGTGACCCAGCGGTATTTTAATCTTCTATCCCATTGAGGGCAGCGGACTCCCGGGATGTGGTGCTGCCCAAGTGGAATATCGATTTCTCTTTTATTGATATATCCAACATCTTCAGCAATAAATATGACCTCGGGTAATTCCTTTTTAAGCCTTAGAAAAAGCCGATGCTTTAAGGCCGGAATATGTTTGCCTTTTTTGGTTTTACTGTCGATTAGGTAATATTTCCAGATTAAGGCGAGGGTGTGATCCAGCCGTATCACTTGGGCGAATTGGGAAATATGTTGAACTGAAAGAATGAAATAGTTAATTGTCTTATCCGGTTCCTCTTTGAATTTATAAACGCTCTGACCCCATTCTTGGGGACCGAATGGATCTTTCGGGTTGTTACAGCCGGAAATATACTTGGGGCTGCCATCCGGGTTGAGATAAAAAAGCTGCTGATTTGCCCAAACCTCGGCGCTGTCGGGAACCGGATAGATCGGCTTGTCAAAAGAAAGATAAACTCTCTTTTCGCGGGCGTATTTAAGCAGATCGAGCCACTGTTTTTTTAAAATGTCTTGGGTAAAGAGAATGAATTTTACTTCATCTAAAAGTTCGGGATTTGCTTTTAATATTGCCTTTGGCTCGGCTTTTTGAAACCGCTTTGGCCATCTTATCCAGTTCCTTTCGAACTTTTTCTCGAGCGCCTTGAAAACGGCGTAGGCGAGTATCTCCCTTGGGTATTTGAAGGGGTCGGGGTTAGCGGAGGGCTTATAAACCGCTCTTAGTGCCTCGAGCTTGAAACTGTATAGTTTTTTATATTTAACAGAATCGCTTGGCTCGGATTGAGCTTTGCTTGCTCTTTTCTTTTTAAGCCCCTCAAGGGACTCGTTTGAGGGCAGGTCATTTACCCAAAGATGAATTGGATTAAAAGAAAAAATGCTTATCCCCATATAGGGGGAGGGGTTTAATCCAGTGTCTTGAATGGGCGTAAACTGAAGCACCCTGAAGCCGGCTTGGGCGGCTTTGTCGACTATTTGGTAGAGGTCGCCAATATCGCCGCCACCGAACGGGTTGTTTTTGGAATTTAAATAGAGAGGGCTGTGGAGGTCAAGACAAGCGACTTTTTCATTTTCGAGAGTTTCCCTTGGCATTTTCCACCCCGCTTTTAGTTTCTAAGGTAGAAATACCAGATTTAGTCTCTTGAGGCAAATTTACCGCCACCAGCGCTTTTTTTCGGTTTCGAGCTCTTTAAGCTTTCCCCAAAGCTCCTTTTGCTCTCGGCTTATTTTTTTGGGCATTTTGATCCTTACTCCCAAAATCAGATCACCCCTTTGCCCCCTGCGCGCTTCTCGTCCCTTGCCTCTGAATCTAAATTGAGTGCCGTCTTGAGTTCCGGCGGGAATTTCAAAATCGATTTTTTCTCCGCCGACATTTAACTCGAGATGATCTCCCAGAACGGCTTGGACGGGAGAAATTTCCACTTCTGCCTGAACAGTCGAAAAAGCTTGGGAAAAAAGATCGCCGAAGATATCACCTAGACCCCCGAGGCCTCCGAAATTATATTCAAAACCTCTACCACCGAGGTCGCTAAAGTCGAAACCGTAGCTTCCCGATCTAGCGTCTCCAAAACCTCCCGCTCCAGCGCTGGAAAAACCTGCCGAGCCGAAGGTATCGTACTGTTGGCGTTTTTGGGGATCGGAAAGAATTTGGTATGCTTCGTTAATCTCTTTGAATTTTTCTCCATCGCCGCCGCCACGGTCTGGATGGCATTGCAAAGCCAGCTTTCGGTAAGCTTTTTTAATCTCGTCTTGGGAGGCGCCTTTGGAGACGCCTAAAACATCGTAATAGTCTTTCATAGGTTAGTCACCAATATTTTACAGATAAAATATCTGTATGTAAAGAGAACTTTACAATGACTGGTTTAGAATATTGCCTGGAGTGGCGGGCGAAGCTGTTGGTGCACTCGAGGTTGCATCAACCTGCTGGGAAGCAATTATCTGACCGCCGGAATCAACTAGATCAATCTTCCAAGAGCTTTCCTGGAGACCGATTGTGGTTCGCACCGCTAAAGATGCGTTCTGTCCGGTCGTCCCGGCAGCTAAGAAAGTAGTATAAGCGCTAAAGTAAGTTGTGGTGGGGAGCTGCTTGGTAGTTATACAGGCAATTTCCCCTTCGTAATCTTTGCGGACGGCAAAAAATCTCTTTCTTTCACCCCGGATTTGGTCAAAATAGACAATCCAATACCAATCTTTCAGCTTTTCTTCTGGTGAAGTGAAGAAAAAGTATTGGTTGGCTTGAGCAATATTTTCTGAACCGAATTCAATCAGGGCGGAGCAAAATTGGGCCTGATTTTTCAACGGGCTGTTGGCAATTTGCTTGGCCGTTTCATAATTTTTTTTGAAGGTTTCTTCCAGTTGCGATTGATCGGCGGCGGTTTGGGTGGTTCCGGTGCCAAGCTGGGCCGTTGCTGATCCTGTTGCGCCAGTTGCGCCGGGGGTTGTACCGGTTTGGCCGGTTGGGGTGGTGGTTTGCGGTTTCGGCGTGCAACCCGACAATGCAATAGCCGTAAGAATACTAAAAGCTAAGACCAAATATTTCCTCATAGTTCTATTTTAGCATTTTTGGATTAAAAAGCCCCGCTTCCTGCCTTCAATCCCGCCAGCGGCGGGAAAAAGCGGCAAAGGCAGGAAGCGGGGCTTTTTCTTACGAGAGATTATTTTTTATCTTGATCGGCCTTTTTTTCGTCAGTCTTTGGCTCTTCGGTTTTCTCGTCTTTCTTGGCTTCTTCTTTGGAACTTGCGCTATAAAGCTCGGAGCCGACTTTTTGGATTATCTCGGACAGCTCCTCGCCGGCTTTCTTTATCTTCTCGGTGTCGTCAGATTTGAGTGCTTCTTTAGCGGCGTCGATTTTTTCAGTGACGGCTTTGCCGGTTTCGAGCTTCACCTTGTCGCCAGCATCTTTAAGCGCTTTCTCGGATGAGTAGATTAGGGTTTCAAGAGCATTTCTGGACTCAACTGCCTCGCGCTTCTTCTTGTCTTCCTCGGCGTGGGCCTCAGCTTCTTTTTGCATCTTTTCTACCTCTTCTTTGGAAAGGCCGGAAGAAGCCGTGATGGTAATTTTTTGTTCTTTGCTGGTGGCTTTATCTTTGGCTTTGACGTTTAGAATGCCGTTAGCATCAATGTCAAAACTTACTTCGATTTGAGGCACACCGCGGGGAGCCGGTGGAATTCCATCCAGAATAAATCTTCCTAGAGTTCTATTATCAGCGGCCATTTCCCGTTCGCCCTGCAGAACGTGGATTTCAACCTGTGGCTGATTGTCAGCCGCAGTTGAGAAAGTCTGCGATTTTGAGGTTGGGATAGTAGTATTGCGCTCAATTAGTCTTGTCATAACCGAGCCGAGCGTTTCAATTCCCAAAGACAGGGGGGTAACGTCAAGCAGTAGAAGGTCTTTAACCTCGCCGCCCAAAACTCCGGCTTGAATTGCCGCTCCGAGTGCGACTGCTTCGTCCGGATTAACGCCCTTTGACGGCTCACGGCCAAAGATTTCCTTAACTTTGTCTTGGATTGCTGGCATTCTAGTCATTCCTCCGACGAGAATAACTTCATCTATGTCGGAGGCCGAAACACTGGCGTCTTTTATCGCTTCTTTACAGGGCTTTTCGACACGCTTTATTAGATCATCAACCAGCGAGAGCATTTTTGGCCTGGTCAAAGGCATTACTAAATGCTTCGGCCCTGACTGGTCGGCGGTGATAAAGGGCAAGTTGATTTCGGTCTCCTGTTTGGTTGTCAGCTCAACCTTGGCCTTTTCGGCTGCTTCTTTGGCTCTTTGTAGAGCTGAATTATCGCTTGATAGATCGATTCCCTGCTCTTTTTTGAACTCTCCAACAATATAGTCCATAATGGCCTGGTCGAAGTCGTCTCCGCCGAGGTGAGTGTCGCCGTTGGTAGATTTGACTTCGAACACGCCATCGCCAATTTCTAAGATTGTGATGTCAAACGTTCCACCACCCAGGTCAAAGACGGCAACCTTGCCTTCTTTTTTCTTGTCTAGCCCGTAAGCCAGTGCGGCGGCGGTTGGTTCGTTGATGATTCTCTCCACTTCGAAACCGGCAATCTTTCCGGCATCCTTGGTTGCTTGGCGCTGGGAGTCATTAAAGTAAGCCGGAGTAGTAATAACCGCTTTTTCGATCTTTTCGCCGATATAGTCCTCGGCGTCCTTTTTGATTTTTTGCAAAATGAAAGCGGAAATTTCCTGCGGAGTATAAGTCTTACCGCCCATCTCCACTTCAACTGATTCGTTTTTGCCCTCAACTATTTTGAAGGGCATAAGTTTTTTGTCCTTTTGGACCTCTTCATCAGAGAACCGACGGCCGATTAGCCTCTTGACGGAGAAAACAGTATTCTCCGGATTTGTAACAGCTTGGCGTTTGGCAAGCTGGCCGACTAGACGCTCTTTTGATTTAGTCGTGGCGACAATTGATGGAACAATATAGCCACCCTCGGCAGAGGGGACAACTTTCGGTTTCCCGCCCTCAATTATTGCCCCGACCGAGTTGGTAGTACCGAGGTCAATCCCTAATATCTTACCCATTCTTTCTCCTTATATTTTTTATTTTGCAAAATAATTGTAAAGTATGCTTTACATTTTGTCAAGCCCCAGCCAAATATAAGTTACCCTCTTTAAAACCCAAAAGACGCCTTGGGGGCGTCTTGGGGTAAGTCTCGGGGGTTCGAGCGGGGTAAAACCACGTCGGGACTAGGGGCGTGTTTATCACACGCCGGGGATTGAGAGCTGGGCGGCGGTGGGGAGAGTGTCCAGCTGCTCGAGCGGTATGTCGACTCCGGCCTTGGCTGCCAGCTTCTGGAGATGTGCAAGAAGGGCGTGTCCCATCTTGCGGTTTGGGTCTGAAGGGTCCGGGTGGGCAGGGATGATTCGGCACAGCCGCTGTGCCGTTCCTCTGACCCATCCATCCCCCTTGTCGTTGTTGAGCGGCTCGCACTTGCAGAGATCCCAGGCAACGTCGCCGTGAGACCGCAGCATCTCCTGCTCCAGTAGCTCGACCCAAGAGGCGGCCTGCAATGCGAGTTCGTCTAGCAGCCACCCTAGCGAGTGCTTCGGCCAGGTGCTCATTCCCTTAGCCCTCCTCTTCATCGGGGACGATGAGCTGTGTGACTGTGCCGGGTGTCGGTCCATCCTCGGCGAATGGGTCGTCACTGTCTGCGGGGCTGATGAGCCCGAGCTTGATCAGCTCGCCGACGATCTGCTCTGCTGCAGCAGTTGGGTTCTCGACGGTGAGCTGTTGGGCGGTGTAGTCGACGAGCTGGTCTTGGTCGGCACCGGCCTCGGCTAGCTCTTCGAGATAGGTCGCGATGGTCTCGTCGAGCTCTCTGTCGTCGCCCACTTCTGCGAGTAGCTCGTCGAGCGCAGTTACCAGCGGGTCCTTGCTGCACAGTATATGCTTGATCGTCTCGAGTGCCTCGACTGCGGAGATGGTGAGGGGGAAGCCACCGTACCTGATATGGAGGCGCGAGTGGTTTCCGGGGAGGACCTCGTTGACGACCAGCCAGTAGGTCCGCCCGACGGTGGAGCGCTCGTAGCCCCTGATTGCCTCTGCGAGTTTCGCCTCGGGGCAGTTGTGGTGCTCGCAGCGATCAGCGGAGATACCGAGCGATTCCACCGCGCGGGTTAGCTGACTGACTGTCTCCAAAGCTTGCTTGCCAGGGCGTTCTACGGTCTTCTCGCCCATGAGGTAGAGAACAGAGTCTTCGTCTTGCTGATCCTTGCCGGGGACGAGTAGGATGATTCGTATGTCATCCTCGCCAGCGAGAAGCTTATCAAGCTCTCGTTGCACGTCGGAGAACTCTAGGCAGAAGACCACTTTGCCCTACCTCCTTCTTGGTGTGGGTTCAGTAGCGGACGAGCTCCGGTTCCTCGACGGTCTGCTGGATGCCGGGGCCGGGACGGAAACGGAGGTGCTGGCCGGCGCGCGGCATTTGGCCGTTGACCTTGAAGCCAGGCGGGATGAAGAGAAGGAAGTGCCCCGCTCTGACCCTTCTCACACCCTCGTCTTCTGCCTGCGCCGGTTGGATGCAGCCATAGAGAGCCGTGTTCCGACCGGCGAAGTGGCTCTCCGCACATACCTTGCAGATCTTGCGCCGGTCTCCCGGCTTCGCCGGGTCAGTTGGGTCGTCGGCGAAGCAGCCATCTGTTGCTCCGCACTTGGCGCAGATGATCGTACCGCCCCTGTGAAGTCTGCCTTCGCAGGCGGCGCAGAGGTTACCCTTCCCGGGGTTAGCGGAGAACATCATGTAACCCAATGGTACTTCGCAGTGGCAGTGGGTGCACTGTCTCGCCTTTCTCATCAGTTGACCTCCTTTCGGGGCGTGGTCTGAAGCGCTTGGGACGGCCGGAGGCCGTCCTGGTCGGGTTGGGAGGACAGGGGCCTCGATCTCTGGGGTGCCGGGGGTCTTCAAACCAAGCGTTGCGTTCGTCGATTTGCTGGATGAGGCGGGTAATCTCGTCAGGACCGCCAAAGACGCCTGTGAATCCGCCGCAGACCCCTCGGTAGAGAAGACAGGTGTAGATACCCTGCCAGGGTCGCGTTCGTCGAAGCCACAACCTTGAATCGTTGAGCGTGTGGGAGCCGATATCATACTTCCACGGGTTGGTGGCGACGTAGATCTCGCCCCGGTACTCGATCAGCGCGGGCGTATCGTGGGAGAGATCGGACAGCCGGCGGATTGCTTTGGGGGCGATCTCCATTCGCCACCTCCTTTCAAGGTGCAGTGTCGTCGCTTTACAGAGTTGAGCAAAGAGTAGAACAAACTTGAAACGAATTCAAGCTAGAGACTGGAGACTATAGGCCGGAGGGTGACATTATTCCAAATGCTCTGTTTCTGTCTGTTTAAGAACTTTTTGTTTGAGAGGGGGAAGTTTATCGAGGTCATCAATCAATTCTCGGGC
>Ga0224495_10000032_pt1 | contig 123177 bp, 102 predicted proteins | sample SF_Jul11_sed_USG_FD_168128 | JGI IMG/M metagenome (GOLD analysis project Ga0224495, IMG submission 168128) | Sediment microbial communities from San Francisco Bay, California, United States - SF_Jul11_sed_USGS_4_1 | ecosystem: Environmental > Aquatic > Marine > Sediment | place: USA...
GCAAGCGCATTGCCGGTATAACGTCCGCGCCAGTCTGTGCAATATGGCCGGGCCGATTCTCCGACCACCACCCCATCGACACCCGTAATAACGGCAATCAAATTGAGAATATCCGCTTTCACAGCTGGCCTTGGTCGGCTATTCGACAGGTTGCAGCATCAGCTTTTTTTGGCCAATAGCGGCGTTATCCACATTTGGTAGAGTGAGGTGAAAATCATGATTGTGGAAGCCAAGCTGTAGCCAAAACCCCCGATGATCACCAGCCACGCAAAATCAGGTTCCAGTTTGGTCAGCCACCAGGACAGGATATCCACCATCAAAAACACGAATGGGGTGGCGATCAAAATTGATTTTGCCAAAGCGCTATAACCCGACGCAAAAGTGAATATCCAGCCAACAAAGAAAAATATGAACGCAATGCCGAACAAATGTATGTGCGATACACGCGTCAGACTGGTGATGCTCACGCCGTGATCGACCGCCACCATCTTCATCATCACCTCTTTTTCGGCAATATTCGACAAACCGGGAATGTTGGCGTGGCAGGCATCGCAATGCTCCATGACCAGCGGTTTTATCGTCGTCTCCCATTCGCTTTCCGACGCACCTGCACGCGCCCACTTGACCAAGGTCAGCCTGGCTTCTGGCGGCGCATTCTCCTTCATCGATCCATTGAGTTTTGCTTCCAGTTTAGAGGCGTTTTCGCCGTCGTGATTACCGTGATAACTATAGACAATGTCGTCTACAGACAGACCGAATTTTCCGTCGGCCATACCATGGGTCAGCATGATCTGGACACCCGCCATCAGCAACCCTAATCCAATGACCAGCAGATAGCCGGTAAAGAGTGCCTTGAGCGGCAGGGACAAGTCAGCCAGCGATTTATCGACGAGCTCTTTCATGCTATATCTCCTTTGGGTTCTTTATGCGGTGCATTATACCCCCCGGTATGGAGGAAATTTATATAGCCCTATTGGGGTGACCCTCAAAATTCAAGCGGGTCTACGTCCAGTGAACAGCGTAATTTTTTCACTGGGATCGAATTTATTTCCTGCTGCCAGGCCCGCAAAAAACTTTGCATACTTTTTCGCGTTGAGCTTTGGATCAACATCTGCGCGCGAATATGATTTGCGCGGCGTGGTAGCGCCGCCGGAACCACGCCAAGAATCTCCACGTCTGCCTGCAAAGCGACGGCAGCGGCTCGTGCCTGGTTGAGAAAAGAATACACTTCACTCTCGTTTTTTCCCTCCACGCGCAGCATCGCCTGAAACATGAACGGCGGAAATCCGGCCATCCGGCGCTCCGCCAGTTGCGATTCTGCCCAGCCCTCGAAATCGTGCGCCTGCAGGGCGCGGAACAAAGGATGATCCGGGAACGCAGTCTGAATCACCACTTCGCCCGGCTTATCCGCCCTGCCTGCGCGTCCCGCCACCTGCACCAGTTGCGCAAACAGTTTTTCCGGTGCACGAAAATCGCTGCTATACAGCGCACTATCCGGGTTGAGCGCGCCCACCAGCGTCAGCGCGGGAAAGTCATGTCCCTTGGCAAGCATCTGGGTGCCGACCAGGATGTCCACCTCGTTCGCGTGTATCTGCTCACGCATGATCTGCCATGCACGCTTGCTGCGCGTGCTGTCACGGTCCACGCGCAAGATGCGCGCATCCGGAAACCGTTCCTGCAACACGCTTTCCACGCGCTGTGTACCGCTGCCGACCGGATGCAGATCGGCATTACCGCAAGTCGGACAGGCAAGCGGGACTTTTATCTGGTATCCGCAATGGTGGCAGCGCAAACGTTTGTCGTTAAGGTGCAGCACCATTTTGCCCGCACAATGTTTGCAACCGGACAACCAGCCGCAGGATGTGCACATCAGCACCGGCGCATAACCGCGCCTGTTGATGAACAACAGGCTTTGTTCTTTTTTTGCGATGCGCTGCTCGATTTCCCTCAGCAGATTCTCGCTGACACCGTGGTGCATCACCGTCTGATTGATGTTGATGCAGCGCACTGCCGGCAGGCGTGCCTCGGCCTGTGCACGCTCCTTCAATCTGAGCATCCGGTAACGCCCGCTCTGCGCGTTGTGATAACTCTCCAGTGATGGCGTTGCCGAGCCGAGCAAGACCGGCACACCGCGCTGGCTGCCACGAAAGATCGCCACATCCCGTGCGGAATAGCGCAGCCCGTCCTGCTGCTTGAACGAGGCATCGTGCTCTTCATCCACGATGATCAGTGCAAGTTGGGGCAATTCGGCAAACACGGCCAGCCGCGTGCCGAGCACGATCTGTGCTGCTCCCGTCTGTGCCTGCTGCCAGTTGTTCAGCCGCTCACTCTCGCCCAGCCCGCTGTGCAGGCTGGCAAATGAAGTATCAGGAAATCGGCTGCGGAAATATTGCTCCAGTTGCGGTGTCAGATTGATTTCCGGCACCAGCAGCAGCACCTGACCGCCGCGCTGCAACACCTCGTGCATCAGGTGCACATACACCTCGGTCTTTCCGCTTCCGGTAATTCCGTGTAACAGGAAGCAGGCATAGCCTCGGGTATCAACCACCTCATTCACCGCCCGCTGTTGTTCTTCTGTCAGTACATGCGCATTGTCGAAGGCGTGCACGACCAGCGGTGGCGAATTCTCACACTGCTCGACATAGCCTTCCTCGATCAGCGCCTTGAGCTGTGCGCCCGCGGTCGCGGATAACCCCCTGATCTGCGCCTGATTGCACGGGTGATCCGCCAGCTTTGCCAGAATGCGCCACTGAACCACTTTACGTTTTGGGAAATCATCCAGATTCAACGCCAAACCGCCAACTGTAAGCTGGTAATTCAGTGACGGCTTGCTGACGACAGGCCTGACGGAACGCAGACGTGTCGGCAGTGCTGACAATACCGTCTGCCCGATCGGACAGTGGTAATAATCGCTGCAGAAACGCAGCAACTCTAGCAGCTCAGTCGATAGCGGAGCATTATCCTGCGGTATCTGCGTCACCGGCTTGATGCGTTCCGGTGCCATCTCGGATTGATCCGCACATTCCATCACTACGCCGACCAATTGCCTGCGACCGAACGGCACGATCACGCGCTGTCCAATGGAAACATCCTGTTCAATCGAGTAATCGAACAGGCTAGGCAGTGGAACATCGAGAGCAACACGAACAATAGGCATAGATTGTTATTGTCGCAGAAATGCAAAAGCCGCAGGGATTACCTGCGGCTTTGCGACCATAGTATTTCTAATGGTACTTGCGGCTCAGTTCGTGCACCGCCTTGACCAGCGCTGCCGCATGGTCCGGATTAGTGAACTGCGAGATACCGTGCCCCAAATTAAACACATGACCGCTGCCGAATCCATAGCTACCGAGCACCTTCTCGACTTCCGCCTCGATCGCATCGGGCGATGCAAACAGAATCAGCGGGTCGATGTTGCCCTGCAACGCGACTTTATTACCCACCTTCTGGCGCGCAATGCCAATGTCCATCGTCCAGTCCAGACCGACCGCATCACAGCCAATAGCGGCAATGCTCTCGATCCACAGGCCGCCACCCTTGGTGAAGACAATGTTCGGAATTTTCACGCCATCTTTTTCCTTGATCAGGCCGTCCACGATGCGTTGCATATAGGGCAGCGAGAATTCGTGATAGGCCGAGTGCGACAATGCACCGCCCCATGAATCAAAGATCATCACTGCTTGCGCACCGGCTTCGATTTGTGCGTTAAGGTACTGGGTAACCGTATCAGCCGTCTTGGACAGTATCTGGTGCATCAACTTTGGATCTGCGTAAGCCATGGTTTTCACCTTGGCAAAGTCTGAACTGCTTCCGCCTTCTACCATGTAGCATGCGAGCGTCCACGGGCTGCCGGAAAAACCGATCAGCGGCACACGGCCATCCAGTGATTTGCGGATCTGCGATACGGCATCGGTGACGTACTTCAGGTCAGTGCCAATGTCGGGTACATGCAGTTTTTTAACATCCGCTTCGCTGCGCACAGTGCGCTCGAACTTCGGACCTTCGCCTTCAGCAAAGTACAAACCCAGACCCATTGCGTCAGGCACGGTCAAAATGTCCGAAAACAGAATCGCCGCATCCAGCGGAAAACGATCCAATGGCTGCAAAGTCACTTCAGTCGCCATGTCCGGGCTCTTGCATAATTGCAGGAAGCTACCCGCGCGCTTGCGCGTGGCGCAATATTCCGGCAGGTAACGGCCCGCTTGGCGCATCATCCACAACGGTGTGTATTCGGTTGGTTGACGCAACAGCGCGCGCAGGAAGGTATCGTTCTTTAGCTTGAAGTTCATTATTTATTTCCCAGATTAAAAATTAGCGAGGTAGTACAGATGATCCCATTAAAAATTCATCGACTGCGCGCGCGCACTGGCGGCCTTCGCGTATCGCCCAGACCACCAGCGATTGCCCGCGCCGCATGTCGCCTGCGGCGTATACCTTATCCTTGCTGGTGCGGTAATTTCCCGTGTCGGCCCTGACATTGCCGCGCGCGTCTTTTTCCACACCGAACGCATCCAGCACTTGTTGCAGCGGGTTGGTGAAGCCCATTGCCAGAAATACCAGATCGGCCTTCAGCTCGAATTCGCTGCCTGCGATCTCGCTCAGCTTGCCGTCTTTCCATTCGACATGGACCGCCTTGATGGCTTTGAGCACGCCTTTTTCACCGATGAATTCCTTGGTGGCGATTGCCCAGTCGCGATTGCAACCCTCGTCGTGTGAACTGGAGGTGCGCAGCTTGAGCGGCCAGTTCGGCCATACCAGATATTTGTTTTCCTGCTCGGGCGGACGCGGCATCACTTCGATCTGCGTGACAGAAGCAGCGCCGTGGCGGTTCGACGTGCCGACGCAGTCGGAGCCGGTATCACCGCCGCCGATCACGACAACGTGCTTGCCCTTGGCGTTGATCGGATTCTTCGCATCACCTGCCACCTCCTTGTTCTGAGGGATCAGGAATTCCAGCGCGTAATGCACGCCCTTCAGATCGCGCCCCGGCATCGGCAGGTCGCGCGGCTGCTCGGAGCCGCCCGACAGAATGACCGCGTCAAATTTTTTCTTCAGTTCGTCCGGCGATACCGTCCTCTTCGCATCATTGGCAATGCCCTGACCGGGCGCTTCCTTGCCGATAAAAGTATCGGTCTGGAATGTCACGCCCTCAGCTTCAAGCTGCGCCATGCGCCAGTCTATCAGACGCTTGTCCAATTTGAAGTCGGGGATGCCGTAGCGCATCAGGCCGCCAATACGGCTGTTCTTCTCGTACACCGTCACGCTGTGTCCGGCGCGTGCCAGTTGCTGCGCGGCGGCCATCCCGGCAGGACCGGAACCGACCACGGCGACTTTCTTGTCTGTCTTCTTTTGCGGCGGTTGCGGAACGACCCAGCCGTTCTCGCCGCCCTTGTCGATGATCGCGTGCTCGATGGACTTGATACCCACTGCATTGTTGTTGATGTTCAGCGTGCAGGCCGCCTCACACGGGGCAGGGCAGATGCGGCCGGTGACCTCGGGGAAATTATTGGTGGAGTGCAGCACATCAAGCGCCTGTTTCCATTCGCCGCGATACACTAGGTCGTTCCAGTCAGGGATGATGTTATTGACCGGGCAGCCCGAAGTGCAAAAAGGAATTCCGCAATCCATGCAGCGCGCACCCTGAATATTGGCTTGCTCGTCATTCAGGTGCAGTACAAACTCACGGTAGTTTTTGCGCCTGTCAGCCACGGGCAGGCTGGCTTCCTTGATACGCATGAATTCCATAAATCCAGTTGGCTTGCCCATTATGCGGCCTCCTTCTGTTTAGCCTGTTGCGCCGCAATCTCTTTCAGGGCACGACGGTATTCTGTCGGCATCACCTTGATAAATTTGGGCAGATATTTGTTCCAGTTTCCCAGAATCATTTTCGCACGGGGGCTGCGGGTATAACGCAGGTGCTTTTCGATCTGTTCGCGCAGTGCAAGTTCGTCGGCCTTGTCGAGATGATTGAAATGCACGCGACCATGTGACTCCACCTCACCGGTTTCGCTTGCGTCAACCTCCGACGGGACCGGTTCGAGCGCCACCATGGTCAGATTACAGCGTTTTTCAAATCCGCCGTCCTCGTCGAGCACATAAGCCACGCCGCCCGACATACCGGCTGCAAAATTGCGACCTGTCTGGCCCAGCACGACCACCATCCCGCCGGTCATGTATTCGCAACCGTGATCGCCCAGGCCTTCAACGACCGCAATTGCCCCGGAGTTGCGCACCGCGAAACGTTCGCCGGCCACGCCGCTGAAATAGCATTCACCCGAAGTTGCGCCGTACAGCACGGTATTACCGACGATAATGTTCTCATGCGGCACCAGTTTGGAATCATCCGGCGGCATGATCGTGATACGACCGCCGCACAAACCTTTGCCCACATAGTCGTTACCTTCTCCGTGCAGTTCAAACGAGATGCCCGGCGACAGAAACGCGCCGAAGCTCTGTCCGGCAGTGCCATTGAGCTTCACCTTGATGGTATCGGCTGGCAGCCCTGCCTGCCCATAACGCTTGGCGACTTCATGCGACAGCATGGTTCCAGCGGTGCGGTTGACGCTGCCGATATTGACTTCAATATTCACCGGCTGTTTGTTTGTTAGCGCTGCCTGTGCATGGGCGATAAGCTTGTTGTCCAGCGCCTTCTCAAGCTCGTGGTCCTGCTGTTCGGCATGACGGCGCGCAACACTGTCTGCAACGTTCGGCTGGTAGAACACTTTGGAAAAATCCAGCCCCTGCGATTTCCAGTGCTTGATGCCATGCTTCACGTCGAGCAGGTCACTACGACCGATCAGATCGTCGAATTTGCGGATACCCATCTGAGCCATCAGTTCGCGCACTTCCTCGGCGACAAAGAAGAAGTAATTGACCACATGTTCCGGTTGGCCGGTAAATTTCTTGCGCAGCTCGGGATCTTGCGTCGCAACGCCGACCGGGCAGGTATTCAGGTGGCATTTGCGCATCATGATGCAACCTTCCACCACCAGCGGCGCGGTGGCAAAACCGAATTCATCCGCACCCAGCAGCGCACCGATCAACACATCGCGCCCCGTCTTCAACTGACCGTCAACCTGCAGGGCGATACGACCGCGCAACTGGTTCAGCACCAGCGTCTGTTGTGCTTCCGCCAGACCGAGTTCCCACGGGGTGCCCGCATGCTTGATCGAAGATACCGGCGACGCGCCGGTACCACCGTCAAAGCCGGACACCACAATATGATCGGCCTTCGCTTTAGATACGCCTGCAGCAACCGTTCCCACGCCGACCTCGGAAACCAGTTTGACCGAAATGGATGCGTTCGGGTTGGCGTTCTTCAGGTCATGGATCAGTTGCGCCAAATCCTCAATCGAATAAATGTCGTGGTGCGGCGGCGGCGAAATCAATCCCACGCCGGGTACCGAGAAACGCAGCTTGGCGATGTACTCCGATACCTTCCCGCCCGGCAATTGACCGCCCTCGCCCGGCTTCGCGCCCTGCGCCATCTTGATCTGAATCTGGTCTGCGTTGGCGAGGTACTCGGCAGTCACCCCGAAACGTCCCGATGCCACCTGCTTGATGCGCGAACGCAAAGAATCGCCCGCCTTCATCTCACGATCCGCAAATATACGACTTTTGCCGATGATATCGGAAAGCATTTCGCCGCCCTTGAAGGACTTGAAGCGGGCCGCATCTTCGCCGCCCTCGCCGGTATTCGATTTACCTCCGATACGGTTCATCGCGATGGCCAGTGTCGTGTGCGCTTCGGTAGATATGGACCCCAGCGACATCGCACCGGTCGCAAAACGCTTGACGATCTCTTTTACCGACTCCACTTCGTCCAAAGGCACCGGCTTGCCCACCGATTTGATCTCGAACAATCCGCGCAGTGTTTTTAGCTTGGTGCTCTGCTCGTTGATCAGCTTGGCATATTCCTTGTAAGTTGCCGCATTGTTGGTGCGTGTTGCGCTTTGCAACTTGGCTATCGTGTCCGGTGTCCACATGTGCTCTTCGCCGCGCACACGGTAGGCGTATTCGCCGCCCGCTTCCAGCGCGTTCGCCAGTACAGGGTCATTGCCGAATGCGTTGATATGGGTACGCACCGCTTCCTCAGCCACTTCCTTCAGACCGATACCCTCGATCTGTGTTGGCGTGCCGGTGAAATATTTCGCCACGAATTCTGCGTTCAAACCGATTGCCTCAAATATCTGTGCACCGCAATAGGACTGGTAGGTGGAGATGCCCATCTTGGACATCACTTTCATCATGCCCTTGTTGATCGCCTTGATGAAACGCTTCTTGGCTTCCTTGACATCAACGTTGGCGGGCAGCTTCATTGCCGCGATTGTTTCGTAGACCAGCCACGGACACACCGCTTCCGCACCGTAACCCGCGAGCAGGGCGAAGTGATGCACTTCACGCGCGGAGCCGGTTTCAACCACCAGACCGGTGCTGGTACGCAGACCCGCACGCACCAGATGATGATGCACGGCCGCCGTCGCCAGCAAAGCCGGTATCGCCACTTGCGTATTCGACATGCCGCGGTCAGACAAGATCAATACATTGTAACCAGCCGCCACGGCCTTGTCGGCAGCGACACACAGCGTTTTGATGGCCTTCTCGCAACCCGCCGAACCCTGCTTGGCCGGGTAGCTAATATCCAGCGTCTGGGATTTGTATTGCTTCTTCGTCAGTTTGTCGATTCCGCGCAGCTTCGCAATGTCTTCATTCGTCAATACCGGCTGATGCACTTCGAGCCGCAACGGCGGATCAGTTTCGTCGATACCAAGCAGGTTCGGCTTCGGGCCGATGAATGAGGTCAGTGACATCACGATCTCTTCGCGTATCGGATCGATCGGCGGATTCGTCACCTGCGCGAACAGTTGTTGGAAATAGTCGTAAAACGAGCGGTTTTTGTTCGACAATACCGGCAACGCCGCATCAACACCCATGGAACCGGTCGGTTCTTCTCCCGCGTTCACCATCGGTGTCAGGATGAACTTCAGATCTTCCTGCGAATAACCAAAAGCCTGCTGTGTATCGAGCAGTGTGGCATTGAGTTTATCCGCGCCCTTGACCGCGGCAAGGTCGCCGAGGAAATAGCGCGATTGATCGACCCACTGGCGGTAAGGTTTGGCATTGGCCAGCTCATTCTTCAGTTCTGCATCGTCGACGATACGTCCGGCCTGCATATCTATCAGGAACATCTTACCCGGCTGCAGACGCCATTTTTTGACGATCTTGTGTTGGGGAATGTCCAGCACCCCCATCTCGGAAGCCATCAGCACCATATCATCGTCTGTGATCAGATAACGCGCAGGACGCAGACCGTTGCGGTCCAGCGTCGCGCCTATCATGCGTCCATCGGTGAAGGCCACCGCTGCGGGGCCGTCCCACGGCTCCATCAAGGCCGCGTGATACTCGTAGAATGCACGGCGCCCTTCGTCCATCAAAGGGTTGCCCGCCCATGCCTCGGGGATCAACAGCATCATCGCGTGCGGCAGCGAATACCCGCCCGCCACCAGCAACTCGAGCGCATTGTCGAAACAGGCTGAGTCCGACTGACCATCGTCGATCAGGGGCCAGAGTTTTTCCAGATCCTCACCCAGCAATTTGGACGACATCGCCGCATGGCGCGCCGTCATCCAGTTAACGTTACCGCGCACGGTATTGATCTCGCCGTTGTGGGCGATCATACGGAACGGATGGGCCAGATCCCAGGTCGGGAAGGTGTTAGTGGAGAAACGCTGATGAACCAGCGCCAGCGCGCTCACTACGCGCGGATCCTTCAGGTCAAGATAGTAGGTTCCGACCTGATTGGCCAGCAACATGCCCTTGTAGACTATGGTGCGGCATGAAAGCGACGGGCAGTAGAAACCCTTTCCATGCCCTTTCGGCAGTGCGTTCACCGCATGCTCCATGGTTTTGCGTATCACGAACAGTTTACGCTCGAATGAATCCTGATCAGCACAACCTTTTCCGCGACCTATAAACACCTGCCGCACGACAGGCTCAACTTTCTTTACACTGATGCCCAGACCGGAGCTATCCACCGGTACATCACGCCAGCCCAGCAACTGTTGGCCTTCTACAGCGATCTTCGCTGCAATGGCTTTTTCGCAAGCGTCGCGTGCAGCCGCATCGCGCGGCAGAAAAAGCATCCCGACACCATACTCTCCAGCCGTCGGAAGGTGGATATTGCCCCAACCCATCTCATCACGCAGGAATTGATCGGGAATCTGCAGCAGGATACCCGCACCGTCACCGGCCAGCGGATCCGCCCCCACCGCACCGCGGTGAGTCAGGTTTTCCAGAACCTGCAAGCCCTGACGGATTATGTCATGGCTTTGTTTTCCCTTGATGTGAGCCACAAAGCCCACTCCACAAGCATCGCGCTCCTGGCGCGGATCATATAAACCCTGTTGCATCGGCAAAGAAGAATTGCTCACGGAATCCCCATACAAATTCATTTAAAGCCAAAAAGTGGCGGCATGTGCCGCCACGTCAAAATTCAAAAGCGAAAGGGCGGGAATTCTACCTTGTCTGGAGATGATGGGCAACCGCGCCTAACAGCGTGGTTTCAAGGACTATACGACTTCTTCCACCGCGAAAATACGCCGATGCTCTCTTATCGCATAACGATCGGTCATGCCGGCAATGTAGTCGGCAACGGCACGGGGCAGGTCTTGTTCGGCCTGGCTCTGGAATTGCGGCGGCAGCAGGCGGCTGTCTTCCATGAAGATGCCGAACAGTTCGCTGATGATGCGCTGCGCCTTGGTGCTCATGCGCAGCACGCGGTAATGGCGGTACAGATGGATGCGCAGGAAATTCTTTAAAGCGCGCTGCAGTTCGTTCATCTCGGCACTGTAGGCGATCATCGTCGGCGCATTACGCACATCTTCCAGTGTGGCCGGTACTTGCGCACTGATATTGGACTCGCTCTGCCGGAGCAGGTCGGTTACCAGTGTATTGATCATGCGCCGCACGGTTTCGTGTACAACGCGTCGCTCCGGCAGATCGGGGTGAGCGTGGCGTACCTCTCTCAATAGTGACGCAACCAGCGGCACCTCTTCAAGTTGTTCGAGCGTGATCAGGCCGGAGCGTAAACCGTCATCCACGTCGTGGTTGTTGTAGGCAATCTCGTCGGCTAGATTGGCAACCTGCGCTTCCAGCGAGGGGCGGCGATCATTCAGGAACCGTTCGCCCAACTCGCCCAATTGTCGGGCGTTCTCGGGTGAACAATGTTTAAGGATGCCTTCGCGTGTCTCAAAGCACAGGTTCAGCCCGTCAAACGCCGCGTAACGTTCTTCCAACATGTCCACGACGCGCAGGGATTGCAGATTGTGCTCGAACCCTCCGTAGGTTTTCATGCAGTTATTCAGCGCATCCTGCCCGGCATGGCCGAAAGGCGTGTGCCCGAGATCGTGCGCCAGCGAAATTGCTTCGGCTAGGTCTTCGTTGAGATGCAAACGACGCGCGATGGAACGTGCGATCTGCGCGACCTCGATGCTGTGGGTGAGGCGGGTGCGAAACAGATCGCCCTCGTGGTTCACGAACACCTGGGTCTTGTATTCCAGACGGCGGAACGCGCCGGAATGAATGATGCGGTCGCGGTCGCGTTGAAATTCGCCGCGTGTATTCGGCGCGGCCTCCGCTACTTTTCGTCCGCGTGAATTGTGTTCTGCAACAGCATAGGGGGCGAGATCAGCCATGCACACACGCTTTGAGAGTCTGTTGCAGAAGTTGCGCAGGCGCATCGCCATAGACCACGGCATGACCGATTTTCTTGAGCAATACGAAGCGTATCTTTCCATCCTCGACTTTTTTATCCAGCCCCATGTATTCGAGATATTTTTCCGCACCCAGATCGGGGGCAACCACCGGCAACCGGGCGCGCTCGAACAGTTTGCGGATGCGCGCCACATCCTGCGTAGTGATCCAGCCCAGACGTTGCGACAGATCCGCCGCCATGATGGTGCCCGCCGCGACACCTTCGCCGTGCAGCCAGTTGCCGTAGCCCATGCCGGATTCGATAGCATGCCCGAAAGTGTGGCCCAGATTCAGCAGGGCGCGTTCACCGCTCTCGCGCTCGTCTGCCGCGACGACCTCCGCCTTGTTCTGGCAACTGCGTGTGATCGCGTATTGCAGCGCGGCAGTATCCCGCGCCAGCAACTTGTCCATGTTCTGCTCCAGCCATTCGAGGAAAGGCAGATCGCGAATCAAACCATACTTGATGACTTCGGCCAATCCGGCTGACAGCTCGTTGTCCGGCAACGTATTAAGCGTGTCGGTATCCGCGAGCACAAGTTGCGGCTGGTAAAATGCGCCGATCATGTTCTTGCCGAGCGGATGATTGATGCCGGTCTTGCCGCCGACCGACGAATCCACCTGCGCCAGCAATGTGGTGGGTATCTGAATGAAGGGTACGCCGCGCAAATAGGTCGCTGCCGCATAACCGGTCATGTCTCCGATCACCCCGCCGCCCAAGGCAATGAGGGGGGTGCTGCGTTCGCAGCGGTTCTTGAGCAACGCGTCATAGATCAGGTTCAGCGTTTCAAAATTTTTATATTCTTCGCCGTCCGGCAGGATGACCGTGACGCTGCTGACACCGATAGCCTTTAAAGTATGCTGCAATCTTTCCAGATACAGCGGGGCCACCGTGGTGTTGGAAACGATGGCTACACGTTTTTGCGGGATATGAACCTGCAATAGTTCCGGTTGTACCAGCAGTCCGCTACCGATGTGAATAGGATAGCTGCGCTCTCCCAAACCGACCCCGAGCGTCTGTTTCATATTCTGTTTATCCATCATGGGCCGATCTTTTAAACATCTCTATCTCATCTGCCAGCTTCAGCATCAACACATGTGCGCTCTGTTTGCCGGTGTGGATCACAATATCCGCCATCTGACGATACAGCGGGTCGCGCTGCAACAGCAACTCCTTCAATGTTGCGTACGGATCTGCGTTCTGCAACAAAGGCCGATGGTTACTGTGCCGGGTACGTTGCCATAGTTCATGCGCATTCGCCTTGAGATAAATAACGATGCCGTTCTGTTGCAACATTTCGCGATTTTGTAGCGCCAGCACCGCGCCTCCGCCGGTCGCCAGCACCCTGTTGCTGCCCCCGGTCAGATCAGTGATGGCTGCGGTCTCGCGCTGGCGAAATCCGTCTTCTCCCTCGACATCGAATATATGCGGGATCGTCACACCGGTACGTTTTGTGATCTCCGCATCGCTGTCCACGAACGTTTTGCCCAAATGCCGGGCCAGCGACTTCCCGACCGTGGTTTTACCCGATCCCATCATACCTATCAGGATCAAGTTGCCTGACTGAAATTTGCGACTCCCCGCAGGACGTTCCTCGTCCTGACGCTGATAAATGGTTTCGCTTTTCTGGCTGCCTTGCATGATGCACATTGTAAACGATATAAAAAAATACACCCGCAGCTGCGGGTGTAAATAAAGTTCAAACCGGTATCGCCGGAAGCTAGCCGTTTCACCCTCACCAATCGCGCGAATCGATTCGGAGGTTTGTTATTTCACTGCTATTCCATCTAATAGGGATCAGTACATACCGCATGTCCAAACGCAGGGTCACCTCTGCCGAAGGGGCTTATGACTCCGGGCGGTGTTTTGTCTGCACCTGCGTAGTCTGCATCAGCCCCGGGTAGGGGCACCACCGCGATAGAGGGCGGGTCATTGCCAATCGTACCGGCGCGCGCCTCAAGCTCCATCACTGTCCACTTCGCGTACTCTTTGGCATAGGAAATTCTCGCAACGGCAAAGCCTCCCACAGTTGTTCCTGTCGCATTGACCGTGGCCACCCCGGACGGCTCCAGAAAGCCATTTCCGTTGATATCCTCACCTAGATCCAGATTGCCGTCCCGGTTGGCATCTTCATCCAGACATGACACGGTGACAGTTTGCACCCACTGATCTATCTGAAAATCCCACCACCCCTTAGAAAAAGAATAATAGGGCACATGCGCCGGACGCAACGCAAATCTCACCTGAGTGCCATCGGGGGCATTGTTGCCCGCAGCATCGGTAACCAGCGCGGTGTATTCCTTGCTATAGGTACCAAATACGGGGCTATCGAAAAACACGTAATTATCCGTACCCAGCCGCACAAACAAAGACTGCGATGCCACGGTCAAATATACCGATGTTTTTACACTGCCGGCAGGTGTGACGGGAACACCGCTGATATCACTCACTTCCACATTGATCTGCACCTTGTTCTGCCCGCTGGAAGTGGTGCCGGCAATGTAGTTTACCGAGGCGGTTCCGGTGATATCGGTTACTGCCGAGGCCGACGCCAAGGAGCCGCCGCTGGGGTCGGCGAACTGGCTAAAATTGACTCTGGCATTTTTAACCAGGTTAAGGGCTGCATCGCGCACAATCACCGAAATCAGCGATTGATTGGAGGTTTTGCCGGGGGCATTGACAGCGACCGTACTGGGGTTCGCCTGCGCGGTAACCGTGCTGGCGGAAGCCGTGACGAACACCACATTGAGCGTCGCGGCTGGTGCATTCGGCCCCGATCCGGCAGCGGTCAGGATAGTGGCACCCGTCGAGGTGGCGGTCACTGTCGCGCTGGCATTCCCCGCAGCATCCGTAACAGCGTTGGCACCCGTAATTGTCCCGCGTGAAGTAGTAAAGTTAACTGCGGCAAGCGACACCGCTGTACCGTTATTGCTCCAGTTGACAGAGATCGTTGTTGGGGTGTTGACCAGTATCTCCGGCACGGTGGCCGGGGGAGCTGCTATTGGCGCGGTAAAATAGAACGCCGAGCTGTTGATGTTAATCGTTTGGGTCTGGGTGGCACCTGCCCCGCTCGCGGTCAGCACATCCGTTCCGGTGCCGGCGATGTTTGCGGTAACCGTAGCCGTGATCTGCCCTGAAACATCGGTGATCCCGTCTGCAGGAATCAATGCGATGGGGTTGCCGTTTTGCGAAGTCACCGTAACCGGCACACCCGATATCGCTGCACCGGTGGAATCTTTGACTATGATGGTAATAGTACTGGATGCCCCTATCGCCAAGGAAGTATTGCCGCTCATGGCTATTTGGCTACCGGACACCGTCACAGTGTTACTGCCAATGGCTGTGTCCGCCTCGGCAGTGACTGTAATCACGCGATTTGATCTGTCGGAGCCAATATTAAGGGTAGCCGTGACAATCCCGTTTGCGTCAGCGATGCCTTTAACATCAGTGAAATAGGCGCTACCATCTCCACCCTGTTTGAAAATGACCACTTTATCGGGCACGGCCTGCCCATTGGCATCCAGCACGATCCCGGTCACGTCTGTCGTTGAACCGCTGAAGGAAGCAACTTGCTGGCTGGAAACCAGCACTTGAACGGTATTCGCTACTGTTTTGCCGGATGTTGGAATAGCAACCTCAGGAGTACTGTTCCCGCAACCGGAGAGTAGCGCTATCGTTGCCAGCAGCAATGTCACCCCTGAAAATCCCGTCGCTCTGTTATTTCCGAAAAAGTTACGCATCTGCTCCTCCTGTTCACGCCGCTCATCTCGAACACGGCATGCAATCATTGTCACTCTAATAATTAAATTCTGTTAAGCGCCAGCAGACAAATGGTATAATCTGCGAGACTCAACGGTACAAACTTCACAACCCGCATAACTCTATCAACGTATATTCATCGCATCCTGCATGATTCTGGGTGATATGAATATCAGTAACTCGTTCTTGTTGTCGATTTTGGAGGTGCTCCTGAAAAGATAACCCAGTATTGGAATGTCCCCCAGCAATGGAACCTTGTTCACACCGTTTGAGATGACCTGGCTATATACTCCACCAATCACCACCGTACCGCCGTTTTCAACCAGCACCTGAGTGGTAACCTTGTTAGTGTCGATACTTGGGATACCCGCATAGAGTGTGCCCGGCGAATCCTTATTGACCTTGATGTCCATGATAATGTTGTCATCCGGCGTGATTTGCGGCTTCACGGTCAAACTCAAAGTTGCTTTTTTGAACGACACGTTCGTCGCGCCACTGCTACTGGCCTGCTGATAGGGTAATTCGGTTCCTGTTTCTATCATGGCTTCGGTTTGATCCGATGTCACAACGCGCGGGCTGGAAATGATCTTTCCCTTGCTATCGGTTTCAAGCGCGCTCAGTTCCACCGAAAGCAGCTTGCTTAACGAGGCGTTGAACAACAGCATGGAAAATTCACCTGCACTACCAGCCGAAGGAAGATTTACATTGGGCGTGTTGGCTGGCATCTCCAACGGTGTGGTGGTTGCAGTTCCGGTTGCCGGATCAATCGTTGTGACTATCGGCCCCCCCGTAATGGTATTGGAACCTATGTTGCCAGATACACCCGTATTTGACACTTTAAACGTATCGCGCGAAGCGTAACCCATCCTCACGCCCAGATTCTTGCCAAACTTGTCGGAAGCCTCAACCACGCGCGCCTCTATCATTACCTGGCGGATCGCCACGTCAATTTGTTTGATCAGATTGCGTGCCTCGTCAAGATGAGAGGGCGTATCCTGAACAAACACGGTATTGGTGCGCTCGTCCACCACCGCACTACCGCGCTTGGAGAGGATGCGCTGCTCCTTACTGGACAGAAGTGCGGCCACCGCAGCACCTTTCTGATAACTCAACTGAAAACTTTCAGTGTGCATTTCTTCCAGTTCGGCGATTTCCTGCCGTGCGGTCATGTCGATTTTTTCCTTGGCCGCGATCTCTTCACGAGGCGCGACCTGAATCACATTGCCGTTCTTGCGCATATCCAATCCCCGGCTCTGGAGAATAATGTCCAGTGCCTGATCCCACGGTACGTCTTTCAAGCGCAGGGTAAGATTACCGGTCACCGTATCGCTGATCACCACATTCAATTCGGTAAAATCTGCAATGACATTAAGCGCTTCCCGCACATCGATCTTCTGAAAATTCAGTGTCAGTTTTTCTCCGTTGTATCCAGGCTTGCCGCCTTTAACCAGTTTGTTGGGATCTTCGATGATCTTTTTTACTTCAATGATAAATTTATTGTCGGTCTGGTAGGCAGCGTGTTCCCACACGCCATGCGGCTCAATTACCATGCGCACATTTTCGCCCTGCACAAAGGTGTCCACACCCTGCACCGGCGTCCCAAAATCAACCACATCCAACTTTCTCTGCAAATTCTTTGGCAGGCCGGTTTTAAGGAAATCCACAATCAACGAAGCTCCCTGCTGACGCATATCGATCCCGATCCCGGAATCCGAAAGGTCAACCTGAATGCGCCCCTCACCGTTCTTGCCACGGCGGAAATCAATGTCCTGCAGCTGATGCATCTGAATATCCTGCCTTGCTTCAGCAAAACGTGTGACACCTCCAACATCCCTCCCTTTGGGCTTGGCAAACAATGTGATCAGGAGGTTGTTGCCGTCGATTCTTGTGTCATACGTCAGCATCTGGTTGAGATTGACCACCAGACGAGTGCGTTGCCCCGCCTGTACAATGTTGGCGCTGCGCAAGTCTCCCTCTGTAAAATCCTGAACCGATTTTCCCAAGTTATTCGTTGTTGCGGGAAAATCGAACGCGATGCGCGGAGGCGTGTTGATCGTAAAACCGGCCGGCGGGTCAGCCAAGGGATTGTTCAGTTCAACTTTAATGACTATTTTTCCATCGCCGACGTTGCTGGCATTCAGCCCGACTATGCTGTTCGGCGTATCAGCGTGAGCATGTATGCTCAATAGGCTGATAGCAAGGAATAAACCCAGCAATCGAGCTTTGCCGATAATTTCATTACTAAGCTGTCTCATTGTCTGCTCCCTGATTCATTCAAGTAATTGCAAGCTGCTAACACGTTCAGTCCAAGCGCCAGTGCTATCCTGCACCATCTCTTTTATTATGATGTCCGTCTCGTTAACTTCGGTTATCAAACCAAAGTTCATGCCAATATAGTTGCCAGATTGAACCCTATGCAACTTGCCGTCAGCAGCCCTTATCACCGCGTAACCAACCTTGCCACGGTAAAGATATCCCACCATCTTAAGGGTTTCGAGAGAAAACTCCTCAAGGGCTTCCTTGGGGCGATCCATATCCGGCTGGTTCTCCGCCGATCCACCGCCAGACCGTGATTCCTGTTTGCGCGGCTTGAATGGATCGGGCAAATTATCTTCGTTGTTGTAAGCGAAAGACTCGTAGGGCGTCACTTCTGGCGGCGGCTCTATCTTACCGCGCATATCAGCACCTGAATTCTTGACAAAATCACGCAAATCCTGAAATTCGTCTCCACCGCATCCGGCCACTAACAGCACAACTATCGCTAGATATATCGGCTTCATTATTCATTGCCCCCGTGACCGCCGGATTTAGCTGCGGCAGGCTGAGCACTTGGTGCACCTGGTTTACTTTTCTTTTTCTGCTCAGCAAGCTCCGCCTCGTCTAAATAACGGTAAGTCTTCGCCACGGCATCCATGGACAACCCTGCGGAGACGGGTGTTATTGCAATGTTATTTAAGGTAACTATACGCGGCAACATTGCGATATCACTGGAAAACTTGCCTATATCATCGTAATTCCCTGTCACCTTGATCACAATCGGCTGCTCTGAAAAGGAACCATTCACCGTTTCCGCCCCCGGCCGAAATAGCTCAAACTGCAATCCGCGGCCTAAGCCCGCCTGATTGATATCGGTCAGCAATGCATCCATTTCCGATTTGTTGGGCAACTGTTTAAGCAATGCGCCCAAGGATTCCTTTGTTTCATTCAATTGTTTTTTTATCAAATCAAGGTTGATAGCCTGGCGCTTCTTGATTAGAAACGTATCCTTCAATCGCCCCTCTTCTTCTTTGATACCGTCCAAATAATCCCATTGGTCTTGCCAGAGCAGCAGCGCACCTGCAATGACCACTGTGACAAACATTACGACAAAAGCCATAATTTTTGCGGGCCAAGGCCAGGAGCCGGGCTTTTTTGGATTAAGATTTTTCAGTTCGGCTAGTTTCATTTCACCACCTAACCTTTTACGCCTGCGGGTTTATCGCCAGACTTTTTTGACTTGGCATCTTTATCGGCCTGCATCTGAGTCAAATTAAAATTCAGTGAAAACTCGTTAACACGACCGCCTGTAATTGTGACCGCATGAATCTCCACCAGTACGGGGTTGTCAAGCCACTTTGAATCCTCAATTGCACGCATCAGTGTTGATACGCGCGCGTTGGACTGCGCATAGCCCATCAAACTTATCTTGCTGCCCGTTTGCTTGAGTGATTTAAGGTAAATTCCTTCTGGCAAAATTCGCAGCATTTGGTCGAGCAGGTGCACCACATCCGAACGCGTGCTTTGCAGGCCTTCCACCACGCTCTTGCGCGCCAACAAGGATCTGGTCTGTTCGCGTAATTGGTTAATCTCCTCGATTTGCTTGTCCAGAATGAGCGTCTCAGCTTTAAGGTATTCGTTACGACCCTCCTGATAATCAATCTGGGTGTTGATAGCTAGTAACACGCTTCCAACCAGCAATCCGCCAAGCACCACGGATATCACGCTCAACGCAACGAACTGGATATAACGTGCTTGTCGCTTTTCAGCGCGATGCGGCAATAGGTTAACGCGTATCATGGATCAAACCTCCGCATCGCCAGACCACAGGCAATAATTAACGAGGGCGCATCTGTCTGCAATTGCCGAGGTTTGATGCGGCTAGACAACGTCATCAAGGCAAACGGATTTGCCACCATAGTGCTCACTTGTGTCTTGGTCGCCACGGCATCATCCATCCCTGCCAATGTCGCGCATCCGCCCGAAAGAACGATATAATCAATTTCGTGATACTGTGTGGAGGTGAAGAAAAATTGCAACGCCCGCGAAATCTCTGCCACCACGTTATCAATGAATGGTGCCAATACTTCACTTTCATAGTTATCCGGTAGCCCCCCGCCACGCTTTGCCGCCTCAGCTTCTTCGGCATTCAAACCAAATGTGCTCTGAATCTGCTGGGTCAACTGGTCTCCCCCAACTTGCTGATCCCTTGTATACACTGACTGGCCGTTGCGTAAAACATTAACATTCATCACACCCGCGCCAATATCAATGAGCGCGACGCACTTATCCACTGCTCCATCGGGTAGTTGCGCCCTAATTTGTTCGAATGCCATCTCGGCCGCGTAAGGCTCCACGTCCACAACCTGCGTTTTCAATCCCGCCAACAACGCGGCTGCCGTTCGATCTTCCACATTCGCTTTACGTGATGCGGCCAGCAGCACCTCTAGCTCCTCTTCATTTTCAGGTGACGGCCCTATCACCTGAAAATCGAGATTAACTTCTTCCAGCGCGAAAGGAATATATTGATTAGCTTCGGACTCGACCTGAAACTCAAGGTCCTCTTCACTCATCCCGGTAGGCAGAAGAATTTTTTTCGTAATCACTGCAGCTGCCGGTAGAGCCAGGCTGACATTCTTTATGCGTGTCCCCATCCGTTTCCAGGCACGCTGTATTGTCTCAGCAACGGCATCCAGATTATTGACGTTGCCATCAGTGATTGCATCTTTGGGCAGCAGTTCGATCGCATAACGTTCCAGCGTATAGCTACCCAGTTTGGGATCCATGCTCAACTCGACCATTTTGACTGACGACGAACTGACATCCAACCCAATCAGGGGAGGCGTTCTAGCCCACAAAAAGTCGAGCGGGATATCTAAATTTACCTTAGCCATATGCCGGTTAGAGCTTTATCTATACAAAGTGGTTTAAATCCTAGCAATAACTATAACTCATGTAAAGCTATTTTTGTATCCGCCCATAATCATCTGCGTCGTATTCTATAGGAACCGATATAATTCCGGCCACAATACCATCGTTATTTACTTCTGGACAACTCTACATGTACTCCCGTCGCTGGTTCCGCACCGCCATTATCGCCTCATCCTTGTTGCTGCTTCCGACCACCCTGCTCGGTCTGGCCATCGTATTGGCATATCCAACCCTTCCTTCCTTGGAAATTCTAACGGATTATCGCCCCAAGATCCCATTGCGCATCTATAGCGCAGAAGGAATTTTAATTGCTGAATTTGGCGAGGAACGACGCGCACTCATCTCCATTTCTGAAGTCCCCGAAATTATGAAGCAAGCCATACTTGCTGCAGAAGATGATCGTTTCTATGAGCATGGGGGAGTCGACTATATGGGCGTGCTCCGCGCGGCGGTATCCAACGTTTCTTCCGGTGGCGCAAAGCAAGGAGCCAGCACCATCACTATGCAATTAGCGCGAAATTTTTTTCTTACCAAAGAAAAAACCCTGTCTCGAAAGTTCAATGAAGTACTGCTCGCTTTCAAAATAGAGCATTATTTGACTAAAGACGAAATCCTGCAACTTTACATCAATCAGATTTATCTTGGTCAACGTTCTTTTGGATTCGCTGCCGCATCACAGATTTATTTTGGCAAACCCCTCAGTCAAGTTACTGTCGCCGAAGCAGCTATGCTGGCGGGCTTACCCAAAGCACCGTCTCTTTATAATCCCGCAGTTAACCCAAAGCGGGCGAAACTTCGTCAACAGTATGTTCTACGCCGAATGCATGAGTTGCAACTGATCGATGACAATCAGCTTTTGCTAGCTCAGCAGCAACCAATTGTGGCCAAAAGGGATAGCTTGAATTTTGGCATGATCAAGGCTGATTATTTTTCTGAAATGGTCCGCCAAGCTATTTTTGAAAAATATCAGGATGACACCTACTCACAAGGATTAAAGGTCTACACCACGATTCGCCAGCAGGATCAACTTGCCGCATATCAGTCCGTTCGCTCTGGCATTCTGGAGTATGACCGCCGCCACGGATACCGTGGTCCCGAGGGATTTATCAAGATACCCAAAGATGTTGCCAGCACCAGTTACAGCGCCGAGCAACTGGATGAATTGTTACAGGATGTCCCCGATAGTGATGACTTAATTCCTGCTGTCGTTTTGGAAGCAACACCAATGTTGATTCGAGCTTATTGCAAGGGGGGCGAAATTGTTGACATCAGCGGAGATGCCCTGCTCTTCGTTAAACAGGCTTTGAGCAACAAGGTTCCACTTAAGCAGCGTATAAGCGTGGGTTCGCTGGTTCGTTTGCAAAAAGATGCAGATGACATTTGGCAGGTCAGTCAACTTCCCGAGGTAGAAGCTGCCTTTATTTCAGGAAACCCGCGCAACGGGGCAATTTATTCTTTGGTCGGCGGTTTTGATTTCAACCATAGTCAGTTTAACCATATCACTCAGGCTTGGCGTCAACCAGGATCTAGCTTCAAGCCGTTTGTATATTCTGCTGCTCTTGAAAAGGGGTTCACTCCTGCTACAGTAATCAATGATGCCCCCTTGCTTTTCGATGCCGAGGAAACCGGCAACGAACCCTGGCAACCCAAGAACTATGATGGAAAGTTCGAGGGGCCTATGCGTATGAGGCAAGCATTACTAAAATCGAAGAACCTCGTTTCCATCCGTATATTGCAGTCCATCACTCCGCAATATGCAAAAGATTACATCGCAAAGTTCGGTTTTGACCCAACAAAATATCCGGCATACCTGACCATGGCACTTGGTGCCGGATCAGTTACACCATTACAGATGTTGACAGCTTACTCTGTCTTTGCCAATGGAGGTTTTATGGTTCCCTCCTATTTCATTGATCGCATAGAGGATGCGAATGGCAATGTGCTTAGCAAAGCTATGCCGATTGAGCCAGGCAACGGCGCAGAGCAGATTATCGATGTTCGCAACGCCTACACTATGGTTAGCATGCTGCAAGATGTGGTCAAGCATGGAACTGCATACCGCGCCATGCAGTTGGGACGAAATGATTTGGCTGGAAAAACCGGCACTACCAACGAATCTATGGATGCATGGTTTTGCGGTTTTCATCCCACCTTGGTTGGTATCTCCTGGATGGGATACGATCAACCGCGCAGCTTGGGTGACAGGGAAACTGGTGGGGGAGCAGCCTTGCCGATCTGGATGAGCTACATGGAAAGGATCCTCAAAGACGTTCCTCAGGCCGAATATACAATGCCTGACAACATGATTGCCGTGCCCATCAATGATGAAGGTGCTCGAGACTCGGGTGCTGAACGTATCGAATACTTCTATCAGGAAAATGCGCCTTCCGATCAACCCCTTCCAATACCCGACGACGAAATCAAGCCAGCTGATGTCATCAAGGATCAGTTGCTCTGATTCAAATGGCTAGAGAACATCTGACCAGACGGGATTTGATGCGCGAACAATTGGCGCATCAGGCGGCAAAACTTATGGCAGAAAATGGCATAAACGACTACGCTTTTGCCAAACGCAAGGCCGCTCGACAGCTTGGTGCTAGTGATACGCAACACCTACCCAGCAATCAGGAGGTAGATGATGCATTGCAAAGTTATCGTGCGCTTTTTCAGCGCGACAGCCACCCCGACATTCTTCATCAGTTGCGCAAAGAGGCGCTAGGTGTAATGAGGATACTTGCAGAGTTCCATCCTTACCTGACAGGTTCGGTGCTAACCGGAATGGCTGGCAAAGAGTCCGACATCAATATAATGCTGTTCAGCGATGATGCAAAAGCCGTGTTGCTATTCCTTCTTAAGAACAACCTAGAATTTAATGATGGGGAGTGGAGAGCTCGAATCAACGGGCATGACGAGCTTGTACCAAGCTACACCCTTACTGGTGAATCCGGCATACAGACTCACATCGTCGTCCTACCCGAAAGCGCCCGATACAGCGGTAGCCGCCACTCAAATACTCACGCGGATATCCACGCAGTGGAAACTCTACTAGCCTTCTGATTTCAACCAGCGCGCAGCATCCAAGGCGAAATAAGTCAAAATGCCATCCGCTCCGGCGCGCTTGAATGACAGTAGTGCCTCTAAAACACAAGCTTCCTCCTTCAACCAGCCGTTCTGCGCAGCTGCTTTTAGCATCGCGTATTCCCCGCTTACCTGATAAGCGAATGTTGGTGCTCTGAACTCGTCTTTTATACGACGAACTATATCCAAATAGGGCATGCCGGGCTTGACCATGACCATGTCCGCACCTTCCTGCAAATCAAGTCCCACCTCCCACAGTGCCTCGTCGGAATTAGCAGGATCCATCTGATAAGTGTATTTATTACCTGAGCCCAGATTGCCACTTGAACCAACCGCATCGCGGAACGGGCCATAGAAGCTGGAAGCATACTTGGCTGAATAGGCCATGATGCGAGTATGAATGTGCCTATGTTCATCCAGTGCCGCACGGACTGCGCCAATACGCCCATCCATCATATCGGATGGCGCGACGATATCGGCACCTGCTGCTGCATGTGTCTGAGCTTGTCGCGTAAGCACAGCGATAGTCTCGTCGTTTAGGACGTAGCCACTATCATCCAGCAATCCGTCTTGCCCGTGACTGGTATAAGGATCAAGGGCAATGTCGGTCATTACACCCAGCTCTGGAAAACTCTTTTTTAGCTCAGCTACAACGCGTGGCACCAAACCATTGGGATTAAAAGCTTCACGTGCATCCAAACTTTTCAGTGGCGCATCAATCACCGGGAAAATCGCCATCACCGGAATACCCAGCTTCACGCATTGCTCGGCATCTTTAAGCAACAAATCCAAAGTTTTGCGTTGCACGCCCGGCATAGATTTCACCTCTTCAACTTTTTTACTGCCTTCCAGCACAAAAATTGGGTAGATAAAATCAGCCGGAGTGAGTGCATGCTCTCGCATTAAATCACGTGAAAATTGATCACGGCGCATTCTGCGCATTCTTACATTTGGGAAAGAACCTAGTGTTTGCATAATTTCTTCCTAATCTTTGAACTTTGTGGAACTAATTAAGGATTTGCTTATCTGACGTTGCGAATGATGCGAATCATTCCACGTTTCTCCTCCCTGAGCGTGTGTCTTAACTCTATGTTAAGACTTTGCGCCCCCGGCCTGTCTCCCCTTGGTCGGGGGCACTTTTTTTGCCTATTGGATTTTAAACCAACCAGCTATCAACGCCTCGGCCTCTTCAGCACCCAACTTTTTCAAGCTGGAAAACAACTGCACAGAACATTGCGGAAAGTGCTCAGACAAGTGGGATTTTACGCGATTTAATACCAATGTGGCTTGTTGACGACTAAGCTTGTCAGACTTTGTTAGCAGGATATGTACGGGCTTTCCAGTCGGCGCAAACCAATCCAGCATGTTCTCATCCAGCTCCGTGAGCGGATGGCGCGAATCCATAATCACCACCAAGCCACATAACTCATCGCGAGTTTGCAAATATTCACTCAGCAAACCTTCCCAATGCCGCTTGCTTTCGGGTGGCACTTTTGCATAACCATAGCCGGGCAAATCCACTAGGAATTTATCCTTGCCAAGCGAAAAATAATTCAGGTGCTGGGTGCGCCCCGGCGTCTTGCTGGTGTAAGCCAGACGCACGTGGTTCGCCAGCGTGTTGATCGCACTTGACTTACCCGCATTTGAACGCCCGACGAACGCAACCTCCATACCGCCATGCGGCGGTAAATCCCTGATGTGATTGACCGTGGTAAAAAACGCAGCCTGTGAAAAAAGCCCCATTACTTCCAGGAAGCAAATATCTTGTCTGCGGCCGCGATTGTCGCCGCGATATCGGCTTCGGTGTGCGCGGCTGAAACAAAACCGGCTTCAAATGCCGACGGTGCGAGGTACACGCCTTCTTCCAGCATCGCGTGGAAGAAGCGGTTGAACGCGGCCTTGTCGCTGGCCATGACTTCGGCGTAGCTAGTTGGCACCTTCGCGCTGAAATACAGGCCGAACATGCTGCCGATCGACTGGGCGCTGAACGGGATGCCGTGCTTTTTGGCGCTGGCACTGATGCCTTCTGTCATCTGCTTCGCGAGCTTGGACAGGTTCTCGTAAAAGCCTTTGGCTTGAACCAGCTTGAGTGTGGCCATACCAGCCGCCACCGCTACCGGATTACCGGACAGCGTACCGGCCTGATACACCGCGCCCAACGGAGCGAGGCATTGCATAATGTCGCGACGACCACCGAATGCGGCGGCAGGCAACCCGCCGCCCATTACCTTGCCCAGCGTGATCAGGTCTGGCTTGATGCCAAAGTGGCCGTGCGCGCCTTGTAGGCCAACACGGAAACCGGACATCACTTCATCCAGTATCAGCACCGTGCCGTGCTTGGTGCACAGGTTGCGCATCGCATCAAGGAATTCGCGCTTGGGCAGAATCAGGTTCATGTTGCCTGCCACCGGCTCAACGATCACGGCGGCGATTTCATTGCCATATTCGGCGAAAGCCTTTTCCAGTCCCGCCGCATCGTTGTAATCCAGAACGGTGGTCAGCGCGGCGATCTCGGCAGGCACGCCGGAAGAGCTAGGCTGGCCGAAAGTCAGCGCACCGGAACCGGCCTTGACCAACAGACCGTCGGAATGTCCATGGTAACAACCTTCGAACTTGATGATGCGGCTACGTCCGGTAAAACCGCGCGCCAGACGAATCGCCGTCATAGTCGCTTCTGTGCCCGAACTCACCAACCGCACCATCTCCAAACTCGGCAAAACTTTGCACAACAGTTCGGCGATTTCCAGTTCAGCCGCAGTCGGCGCACCAAAACCAAGACCTTCTGCGGCGGCTGCCTGAACTGCTTTCACCACTTCCGGATGGCAATGGCCGACAATCATCGGACCCCATGAATTGACGTAATCAATATATTGTTTGTCGTCCGCATCCCAAACGTATGCACCCTTGCCGCGTTTGAAGAACAGCGGTGTGCCGCCCACCGACTTGAACGCGCGCACCGGCGAATTTACACCGCCCGGGATGATTTTCTGGGATTGGTCGAAAAGTTGCTGATTATGTGAAGTCATATTGTTTCTTTCCAAGTTCAAAATGATTAATGAAAATTTAATGCCGCAAATTCCCGTGCCGCGCCCTGTATATCATCGACACCAAATACCGCCGAAATAACCGCCAGCGCGCTGGCACCTGCATCCAGTAACTGCGCCCCGTTATGCGCCGTGATGCCGCCTATCGCCACCAGCGGGGTCGCGATCTCAAGTCGCGCCTCGCGCAACAGCTTGGATGTCGCCGTCACCGCCCCAGGCTTGACCGTCGAGGCAAAAAAACTGCCAAACGCAACGTAATCCGCACCTTGGCTGACCGCCGCGCGCGCCAGCTCCAGTCGATTATAACAAGATATACCGATTAGTTTCCCGCTGCCCAGCAATATCCGCGCACCCACCGCGCTTGCATCCTCGGCGCCCAAATGCACACCTTCGGCATCCACCCGTTGGGCCAGCACCACATCGTCGTTGATAATCAGCGGCACAGAAAAATCCCGCGTCAGCCCCTTCAGTGCTTGCGCTTGTTCCAAGCGCAACCGGGAATCTGCAGCTTTGTTACGATATTGCAAAACCTTTGCTCCGCCCCTCAACACCAGCCTTACTTTACGCAGCAGTTCGGCTGTATCCGGCTCGTCGGGCGTGATCGCATACAGTCCGCTAATTCGGTAATGCTGGCTTGGACTCATCGTCCTCTTCACCGCGAGCCCAGAAGAGACGGTCTGGAATATGCTGCCCCATGCCAGGGCGAAAACCAACATTCAAGGTTTGCCAGGTATATTCCTGCGCCTCTTTCACCGCCTCCGCCACATCTACGCCTTGCGCCAACAAAGATGCGATTGCCGAAGCCAGGGTGCAACCGGAGCCATGATATATACCCGGAAGCCGCGCCCAACTGTCGATACTGATCACTCCGTTCTCGCCATACAACGTATTGATAACCTTGGTCGTCTGTTCATGAGTGCCAGTAATCAACACATACTCGCAACCCATGCTCAATATGCGCTTGGCGCACTCTTCCAAAGTGGGCTCGTCCTCTTCGTTATCCTCGTCCATTGCCAGACGGCGTGCTTCCATGCTGTTTGGCGTGATGATAGTGGACTGAGGTATCAGTAATTCCCGCATCGCATCCAGCATATCTTCATTCGCCAACTCATCGCCCCGTCCCGAGGCAAGAATCGGATCCAGCACCAACGGAATATCTGGATAGTCAGCCAGTATCTCGGCGATTGCCGCAATATTTTCAACGCTGCCAAGCAAGCCAATCTTGAACGCGGCAACAGGAACATCCTCAAGCATTGCACGCGCCTGATCGACGACCCATTCTGGATCTATCGGCATTACATCCTCTACCCCGCTGGTATCCTGCACGGTTATTGCCGTCACCACAGATAGCGGATGGCAACCCATGCTGGAGATAGTCAACAGATCCGCCTGCAAACCCGCCCCTCCACTGGGGTCGGTTGCGGCGAAACTCATTACCAGCGGAAACGGTTCAGGCATGACGGAAGGCGAAACAAGTCAAAATGATTGAGTATTTTAACCGATGAAACAAAGTTAAGTTAATGCAAAATGTGGCGTTATTCCGAACCGTCTCTCGCTCCCAGACAATTCGACACGCTGGCAAACTCCGCTACACTCAAGTTCTCGGCGCGAAGCTGGGCATCAATGCCCAGCTTCGCGAAGTCTTCTTCGCTCAAATAACTACGCAAAGTATTCCTCAATGTCTTACGCCGTTGCCCGAACGCTAACCTGACGATTGTGGCAAACAGCTTTTCATCACTTACCACGACTTCACCCGCAGGTGTCGGAATCATGCGCACGATCGCCGAGTTCACTTTTGGTATCGGACGAAACGATTCAGGCGGTACATCAAGTAACTTCTCCATGTGAAACCGGTATTGCAGCATCACCGATAGTCGCCCGTATTGCGGCGTGGAAGGCTCGGCCACCATTCGTTCTACCACTTCGTTCTGCAACATGAAGTGCATGTCCGTGATGCGCTCCGCGTAAGCGGCAAAGTGAAATAATAACGGGGATGAAATGTTGTAAGGCAAATTTCCCACGATACGCAGCGGCGCAGGCATTTCTGAAAGATCAAACTGTAACGCATCGCCCGCGTGGATTGCCAACTTATCTTTAGGGTAATCACTCTCCAGCCGCGCAAGAATGTCACGGTCTATCTCCACCACATGAAGATGATTCAACCTCTTCAGCAGGGGGCGAGTTAAAGCACCGAGTCCGGGTCCAATCTCAACCATGTTATCTTCCGACTTGGGGCAGATCACCGTGATGATATCGTCGATGATCTTTTCATCCACTAGGAAATTCTGGCCAAACTTCTTCTTGGCCTTATGCATGGTCATAATATAGCCATACGTGCAGCCAGCCGGATCGCTTCCAACAGACTGCCACTATCGGCTTTTCCGGTGCCCGCTAGGCCCAACGCCGTACCGTGATCCACCGAGGTACGAATGAAGGGCAATCCAAGCGTCACGTTCACCCCCCGACCGAAGCTGGCATGTTTTAACACCGGCAATCCCTGATCGTGATACATGCTCAACACGCAATCGCACTGTGCCAACTTTTGTGGCGTAAATAGGGTATCGGCGGGCAATGGCGCGCTGACGTTCATACCTTCTGCACGCAACTTGTCCAGTACGGGGATCATCACATCAATTTCTTCGCGCCCCAGATAACCGCCTTCGCCTGCATGGGGGTTAAGGCCAGCCACAAGAATGCGGGGCCGCGGGATATTGAAGCGATGCTGCAAGTCGCGCTGAATAATACGCAATAAATCCTCAAGCAATGGTGCAGTGATCGCTGCAGGCACATCACTCAAAGCAATGTGAGTTGTTGCAAGGGCTACTCGCATTCCGCCACCGATCAGCATCATCACGACGAGCTTGGTACCCGTTTGTTCCGCCAAAAACTCGGTATGTCCGCTGAACGAAATCCCCGAATCATTGATAACACCCTTGTGCACCGGAGCCGTCACCATGCCGGAAAACTCGCCGGTACTGCAGCCTTGAATTGCATGCTTGAGCATCGCGAGAACATATCCGCAATTTGCGCCCTCCAGCACACCGGGACGGCATGGAGCAGTCAAGGGGCAATGAATTACCTGCATAATTCCGGGTTTGGCAGCATCTCTTTGCGCAGCCGAATAGTCTTGTATCCGCAAGCTGATGCCGAGTTGCTTTGCGCGTTGCAGCAGCAGATGCTTGTCGGCCATAACAACAAACGGGATGTCAGGGGGTGCAACCGCGAGCTGTGCACACAGATCCGGTCCTATTCCCGCCGGCTCACCGGAAGTAATAACCAGCGGCACGGAAAACTTGTTTGCGATCACCTGCTATTTTTCTCATCTAACCGATATTCGACAAAGGCCCGGTCACGCAACTGCCGAAGCCAATCCTGATACTGCTCATCAGATTTGAATGTGCCAATTGCCACCCGCGCCTGCTGGCGCTTCTGTTGCTCGCTTACATCGGTATTGCGCCGCTCCAGCACTTGAATCAAATGCCATCCAAATTGGGTATGTGCCACACCCAATTCACCGGACTGCAATTTGTCCATCGCCTCCTCAAATTCTGGCACTGTCTGCCCGGGTGACAGCCAGTCCAGATCGCCGTCTTGCTGCGCGCTGCCATCCTGCGAATATCGCCTGGCCTGCTCGGCAAAATCGGCCCCGTTTTCGATGCGCTTCCTGATTTCCATCACGCGATCTCTGGCTTCGTTTTCAGGGACGATTTCGCTGGTCTTGACCAAAATATGGCGTGCATGTGTTTGCGAAATAACGACGGGGGCATCCGCGCTACGCTTCTCAATAAGCTTGAGGATGTGAAAACCACTGGGGCTGCGTAATACTTCGGTTGTTCGTCCTGATTTCAGGGTCTGTAACTCATTGATGAATAACGGAGGAATTTTATCACTGGCCCTCCAACCAAGATCGCCACCTTTCAGCGCATCGTTGGCATCTGAAAAACTTGCTGCCACCTGGGAAAAATCTGCCCCGCCATTCAGCTGCTTCAATGCCTGATCGGCACGCTCGCGGGCGGATTTGATCTTTTCAGCGCTGGCCTGCTCCGGCACAACCACCAGGATATGAGCGAGATGAAACTCTTCCCCCTCGCTTCCAATCCTTGCCTTATTGGCAAGATAATTATCCACCTCGCTGTCGCTGATAATTATTTTGCTTTCAACCTCGCGTTCGCGCAATCTGGCAAAAATGAGCTCATTACGAATTTCTTCGCGGACCTGATTGTAATCAACCCCGTCCGAATCCAGCTTGGCGCGAAATTCTGCCGTCGAGCCGAAACCGTTCTGCAGGGAAATGCGTCCAATCGCTTGGTTCAATTGTGCATCGTCCACCCGAATACCGCTCTCTCCGGAAAACTGCACCTGCAGCATGTCGATAATCATGCGTTCCAGAATTTGTTTTTTCAGCACCTCGGGTGTGGGTAATGGAATATTTTGCTTGTTCAACTGGCTGGTCACTAACCGCACCCGCTCGTCCAGCTCGTAGCTGGTTATCACATCGTCGTTTACCACAGCAGCCACCGCATCGATTGCCACAATTTTCTGCCCGGAATCGGATTGCCCCTGCGCGCCCGACGACAATGAATTATCCTTGTTGTCACCCTGTATGGTGGCGGCGTATGCACCATGCAGCGCAAGCAAGCATAACAATGAAAATATTTTTAGCATCATCTCTCTTTCGGTAATTATTGCCAAGCCGGGCCCGATTAATTGACAGGCCTGTCGTTCAATTTCGTATAACCCGGCACGCTCTGCTTGAGCAAACCCAGCGGGTCAGATCCCACTTTAACAAAGTCATTCAACTCAAGCTGCACGAAGAAACTGGTATTAGTCTGTTTTGTGGCAGTGGCAAAATGCTGCACCACAAAACGCAACGTCCAGCAGTCTTGATTGTACTCAAGGCCGGCACTTGAATCCAAAATCCTGCTATCCGGGAAAGAATAATTCCAGCGCCCCACTCCGTGCCAGCGACTATATAACGGCCATTGCGTGGAAAAATCGACCTGACGCAGCGTGTCACGTTGAAATCGATAACCCAGATTAAGCGCTTTACCCGGCTCGGGATGATAATGTGCAGCTATATTGTAACGCTGTACCTGTGACTGGTTTGGATCATACTGATACTCGCTGTCCAGCGAAAATGAGCGAGTCACTTGCCCTGCAGCCGCAAGAAGAAGATCGGATTTTCCTGTAGTAGTGGCAGCGGTTGCGCCCAAATTTACGCGGGGCGTCAGAAAACTGAAACGTTCCCCCACCATGATCTTCAAACGCTCCGATCCACTATACCGATCCAGGAGACGCGAAGTTACCGCCAAGGTAACCTGATTAGCGTCACCAATGCGGTCACTGCCAAAAAAGCGGTTTTCGGCAAATATCTGGGTGAAGCTGAAATCCGCCAGTGCGGTATCGAAATTCGGCAACAAATCCTGATTTCTATACGGAACATAGACATAAAATGCTCGCGGCTCAATCGTTTGCAAATATTCACCGCCAAACATACTTGTGTCGCGTTCCAGCGCAAATCCGCTGTCAATACTGTAAATCGGCAAGGTACGTGAAGCATCCGGTATCGCTGTGGTGTTGTTTTCCCCCATCGCATAATAGGTGCTATGCAGGGTGACTTTGGGCGTGACGTAATAGGCTAGCTCGTTAACCAACGGATAGCTGATTGCTGTACTCATTACCGTACGCTTCGCATTTACTTCAGTAGGATGACTGAACGCCACAAACTCCCCGTCAACGAACAGATTGATTCCGGCAAGATTTCTGCGGGCACCCAGCGACAATTGCGGCAAGCGTTCGTAAGGAACGGTGATAGGCGCGGCGACATCCTGCAAAGTCTGGAAGCGTTGCACACGCGCACTGGCGGTCCACCAATCTGCGTTGTAGCCCAACACGCCTTCTTGCAGCAGATTGACGCGCGAAGTGGTATTTACTGCATCTGCCAAATCGCGAAAATGGTCATTATCCGCGACACGGGTGTAATCAATGCGACCATGCAAACGGCTGGTCAGCGCATGCTTATGCTCGAGAGAGAATCGCACACGATTGCGTTTAACCAGCGCATCGTTTGGCAATATGTCGAAATGAACCTCGCTGCCAAAAGTGGGTGCCAGATAACGGAACTCGTTATTGAGCATCAAGCCGCGCTTGCTGATTTTGCGCGGCGCAATTGTTGCATCGAAGTTTTCCGCCATATTCCAGTAAAGCGGCAACGTCACCTCGCTACCCCCTTTGCTGGTACTGCCGAAGATCGGGGCAAGCAGGCCAGATTTACGCTGATTGCCTATTGGAAAATCCATCCATGGCGAATACAAAATAGGCACGCGCTTAAATTCGACGACCGCATTGTGCGCCACGCCAATCTGCCGATCACGATCCAGTTCGAGCTCACCCATCCTCATCAGCCAATCCTGATTTCCCGGCGGGCAAGTGGTATATGTGGCGTTATCCCAGCTATAGTGCGAACGATCATGTATGTGCAGCATATCCGCCGAGCCGCGCGCATCGTTCTGCTTCAGATAATATTGCGGCTGCTCCATCGTGCCGACATTACTTTCCAAATTAAAACGAAGGCTCGGCCCGCTCATCGTATTGCCATCCTGCTCCAGTACGACCGATCCATCGGCCTCGAGTTCATGGGTATCCTGCTGATATATCAAACTGTCCGCGCGAACCGATTTCCCATCTTGGCTCAATTTTGCGTCGCCGGTAGCTTCAATTTTCCCATCCTTCTGACCAATCAGGCTACCCGCCTCAATCACAGCCGCGCCCCCGTCGCCAGCTTCAGACGAGGCAACTGTGCTCACCTCCGTACTCGGCCCAGACGGCTCGTCAGCCGCGTAAGCGCAATGTGAGAAGCAACACAGCAGAAAAATAACCGTATAGTTGAATCGAAACCGCATAACGCGCAGAAAAAAATAGTAAGGTGATAAACTCTTGCAAGTTTATCATCAAGTACCCTTGAAAGCCCTATCTATGCAACGCCAGAAACGACTGACCGAATGGCTGCACAGCCTGCTCCCCGGCAAAGAATTTACCCTCGCTCCGGCCTCGGCCGATGCCAGCTTTCGTCGCTACTTCCGCGCCACCTTTGCCGACAGCACCACCCGCGTGGTGATGGATGCCCCGCCGGAGCACGAGGATTGCCGCCCGTTTCTACATATCGGCAAATTATTCGAGGCAGCCGGCACCCATGTGCCGCACGCCTACGCGCAGGACCTGGAGCAGGGTTTCCTGCTGCTGTCCGATCTGGGCAACACCACCTATGCGCAGGCACTCAATACCGAAAACGCCAAGCAGTTGTATGGCGCGGCGACCGATGCCCTGATCAAGATACAACTGGCGTCGAAACAAAACAAACTTCCGCCCTACGATGAAGCCCTGCTGCGCCGCGAGATGAACCTGTTCCCCGAGTGGTACATCGCCAAGCATCTGGGCGTGACACTGAGTGAGAAACAGCAAGTGAAATTGGAAGAGGTGTTCGCGCGCATCCTGACCAACAACCTCGCCCAGCCCTGCGTGTATGTGCACCGCGATTACCACTCGCGCAACCTGATGTATGTGCCCGACAACAATCCGGGAATACTGGACTTCCAGGATGCCGTCTACGGGCCGATCACCTACGACCTCGCCTCGCTTTTTAAGGATGCCTACATCCGCTGGGAAGAGTCGGAGATCATGGACTGGCTGATCCTTTACTGGGAGAAAGCGCGCAAGGCTGGCCTGCCGGTACGCGAGGATTTCGGCGAATTCTACCGCGACTACGAATGGATGGGCGTACAGCGCCACATCAAGGTGCTGGGCATCTTCACGCGGCTGTCTCACCGCGACGGTAAGGACGGCTATCTGAAAGACATGCCGCTGGTGTTTGAATACTTGTTCAAGGCCAGCAAGCGCTACACCGACCTCAAGCCCCTGCAGGTGTTACTGGAAGAACTGCACCCACAGGTTATGCAGCAGGGCTACACATTTTGAAAGTGATGCTGCTTGCGGCCGGTCGCGGTGAGCGCATGCGGCCGCTGACCGACACCACACCCAAACCGTTGCTTGAAGTCGGCGGCAAGCCGTTGATCGTGTGGCACATCGAAAGATTGGCGCAAGCAGGCATCACCGACCTCATTATCAACCACGCGCATCTCGGTGCGCAAATTGAAAGCGCATTGGGCGACGGCAGCCGCTACGGTGTTTACATCCACTATTCGGATGAAGGCACTGCGCTGGAAACAGCGGGCGGTATCGCTTACGCATTGCATCTACTGGGCGATGAACCCTTCGCTGTGGTCAATGGTGACATCTGGTGTGATTACGATTTTTCACGCCTGACCAAGCAGGCCACAACGCTTAAGGCCAGCGGCGATGCCGCGCATCTGGTGATGGTGAACAACCCGGTGCAACATCCCAATGGGGATTTTGGACTGGAGTCGGGGCGGATAAAAGCACTCCCCCTAGCCCCCTTTGTCAGGGGAAAACCAGACCGCACCTCCCCTGACAAGGGGAGGCTGGGAGGAATTTCGGTTTTGACTTTCAGCGGCATCGGCATCTACCAACCCAGTATGTTCGCAAACATTTCACGCGGAACCAAAGCGCCGCTCGCTCCATTGCTACGAGAAAATATCTCGGCAGGCCGTGTCAGTGGCGAACATCACACGGGCCCCTGGACAGATGTCGGCACACCGCAACGGCTCGCCGAACTCGACAAGGAATTGCGCTCAGCGCACAATGCAGCATGAGTTTTGATTCCGCTATTTACCAAAAGCGCCGCAAGCAGCTGGTCAAGCAGATGCGGCACGGCATCGCGATCATCCCGACTGCACCGGAAGTCGCACGCAACGCCGACGCGCATTACGACTACCGTCACGACAGCAACTTCTATTACCTCACCGGCTTTGCCGAACCTGAGGCCGTGCTGGTGCTGGTTGCAGGTCAGGGGGAAAACCAACCTGCGCAGTCCATCCTGTTCTGCCGTGACAAGGATCCCGAGCGCGAAGTCTGGGATGGATTTCGCTACGGCCCCGATGCCACCCGAAAACAGTTTGGTTTCGATGAAACCTACACCATCGCGCAGCTGGACGAAAAGTTGGCCGAACTGATGGGCGATCAGCCGACCGTGTTTTACCCAGTCGGCGCAAGCATGGCTTGGGACAGGCGCATCCTGAAACTGCGTAACGAAGTACAGGCCAAGGCTCGCAGCGGCATCCGCGCCCCAGACGAGTTGCGCGATGTGCGTGTGCTGTTGAACGAAATGCGATTGACCAAGGACAGGCACGAGATCGGCATCATGCGCCGCGCCGCGGCAATTTCTACATCCGCACATCAGCGCGCGATGCGCTTTACTCGCGCTGACCAATTTGAATATCAGGTTGAGGCGGAGCTGCTGCACGAATTCTGCCGCAACGGCGCACGCCACCCCGCTTATACCTCCATCGTCGCGGGCGGGGCAAATGCCTGCGTGCTGCATTACGTCGGCAACAATGTCCTGCTCCGCGACGGCGATCTGCTGCTGATCGACGCGGGTTGCGAGTTGGACGGCTACGCCGCCGACATCACGCGCACTTTTCCTGTCAACGGCAAGTTCAGCGCCGCACAAAGAGACGTGTACGAGATCGTGCTCGCCGCCCAGACCGCTGCCATCGAAGTCGCGAAGCCTGACAAGGCATGGAACGCCCCGCATGACGCCGCTTTGCGTGTGCTGGCTCAAGGTTTTATCGACCTCAAACTGTGCAAGGGCAGCGTAGACAAAGTGCTGGAAACCGAGGATTACAAGCGTTTTTACATGCACCGCACCGGCCACTGGTTGGGCATGGACGTGCATGATGTCGGTGACTACAAGGTCGGCGGCAAATGGCGCAAGTTGGAACCCGGCATGGTGCTGACCGTCGAGCCGGGCTGCTACATCCGTCCCGCCGACAATGTGCCGATGAAACTGTGGAACATCGGCATCCGCATCGAGGACGACGTACTCGTGACCGCCAAGGGCAACGAAGTGCTGACCGAAGCCGCGCCCAAGACCATCACGGATATCGAAGCGCTGATGAGGAAATCGTGAGTGAACGATACGACATTGCAATCATCGGCGGCGGCCCGGTCGGCTCCGCGCTGGCGCTGGCCCTGCGCGACAGCCCCCTTAAAGTCTGCGTACTGGAGATTCGCCCCGCCAATTCCGCCAGCATTGATGCGCGTGCGCTGGCCCTTTCCTACGGTAGCCGCCTGTTGCTTGATCGACTTGGCGTGTGGAATTCGATCAACGATATTTCACCAATCCGCACGATACACATTTCGCAGAAACACAGTTTTGGCCGCACACTGCTGAATGCTGCCGACCTGAATGTATCTGATCTCGGCTACGTGCTGCCTTACCCCGCGCTGCAAAGCGCACTGGATGCCGCGCTTAAAAATAGCACCATCGACACCCTCTATGGCGCTAGCGTGATGCAACTGCAAGGGAAATATGACCAGGCCACGATCAACTACCGGCAGGGCAACTCCGAGCACACGCTAATTACTCGTCTCGCTGTTGTCGCGGATGGAGGAAAATTACTGGCACAACAATATCCTCCCGAAGTGCGCGATTATGGACAGACGGCGCTGATCACTCACATCACCTGTACCGCACCAAAATCCGATACCGCATTCGAGCGCTTCACGCCGCAAGGCCCGGTTGCACTATTACCTTTCAAGGAAGGCTACGAACTGGTTTGGACTACGCCGCACGTGCGCGCGCAGGAAATGCTCGCTTGGGACGACGCAACTTTTCTGCGCGAATTGCAGCAACACTTCGGCGACCGCGTCGGCCGCGTCCTTAGTGTCGGCAAACGCACCACTTTCCCGCTCGGCCTAAAACGTGCCACCAATCTATTCCCCATGCCGCACACTGCCCTGCTCGGCAATGCCGCGCAGACTATGCACCCGGTGGCGGGCCAAGGATTCAACATGGGGCTGCGCGACGCGTGGGAACTGTCTCAGGAAATACTCGATAGCAAACCGGAAAAATTGGGTAGCAAGACAATGCTCGCCACTTATCTGGCAAATCGTCGCACGGACAGGGAAATGGGAATACGTTTTACCGACTGCCTAGTGCAACTATTCTCCAATGATCTGCCGCTGGTAAGCGCAGGCCGCGCCGCCGCGCTTACCGCCTTGGATTGCTTGCCATTTGCGAAGAAATTTGTTGCCAAGCGAATGATGTTTGGTGCAAATGGCTAGTTATTTCGTCAGCACGACTATCTAACCCAAACTACAGTTCCACCACCACCGGCGTATGATCCGACGGCCGCTCCAACTTCCTCGGTGCCTTGTCGATCACACAACTCCTGCACTGCGCCACCAACGGCTCGCTGATGAGGATATGGTCGATGCGCATGCCCTGATTACGACGGAATCCCATCATCCGGTAATCCCACCAACTGAACGATTTTTCTTCCTGCTCGAACAATCGAAAACTGTCGTGCAGACCCAGTTGGATCAGCTCACGGAATTTATCCCGTTCCGGTTCGCTGACCAGAATGTTGCCTTCCCATGCTTTTGGGTCATGCACATCGCGGTCTTCCGGTGCGATGTTGTAGTCGCCGAGCAACACCAGTTTCGGGTAGCGCACCAACTCCTGTTTTAACCAGTCATGCAGCGCTGCCAACCAGCCTAGCTTGTACTGATACTTGTCGGAATCGACTGCCTGTCCGTTGGGGATGTAGACATCCACGACACGGATGCCACCGAAAGTGGCAGCGATAACGCGCTTCTGTTCATCGGCAAAACCGGGGATGCCGATCTGCACATCGCTGCCCGGCTCTCGGCCAAGGATAGCGACGCCGTTATATGTTTTCTGACCGCTAAATATACTGTGATATCCAGCAGCCTCAAGATCAGCCTGTGGAAAATCGGCATCCTGCTGCTTGGTCTCCTGCAGGCACAACACATCCACAGGATTCGCGGCCAGCCAGTCTAGCACCTGCGGCAGGCGCACTTTCAGGGAGTTGACGTTCCAAGTGGCGAGTTTCACTCGGGCAATGTCCAAGCAATAACCGAGAAAAAAATTAAAGTTGCGTATTCCATCGAACGAAAGCCGCTAGAGACTTTTTTCTGGCCGTTCAAAAAAGAAATTGGTGGCTTCCACAAAGCCGGCAACACTGCCGCAATCAAAGCGCTTCCCGTGAAAACGATAAGCAATAACTTTTCCATTTTTTGCCTGTGCTTGCAGCGCATCAGTAATCTGCACTTCGCCGTTCTTTCCCGGTGGAGTGTTTCGGAGAATATCGAATATATCGGGGGTCAGGATATATCGCCCTATCACAGCAAGGTTCGATGGTGCATCTTGCGGCGCGGGTTTTTCTACCATACGCTCAACTTTAACGATCTGATCATCCAACTGCTGCCCTTTGACAATGCCGTACTTGTCCACTTCATCCATGGGCACCTCTTCTACCGCGACGACACTGCAACGGTATTTTTCGTAGACACGCACCATCTGCGCCATCACGCCATCGGTTTCGCCCACGCACAGATCGTCGGCCAGTATCACTCCAAAGGGTTTATCGCCAATCAACGTTTCTCCAGTCAGTATGGCATCACCAAGCCCACGCATATGCGTCTGTCGTGTGTATGAGAAAGTACACCGATCAATCAGCATACGGATACTGCCCAACTGGTTTTCTTTGCTAGTGCCACTGATGTGGTCCTCCAGTTCATAAGTGATATCGAAGTGGTCTTCTATTGCACGTTTGTTGCGACCGGTAACAAAACCGACATTTTTCATCCCCGCTTCAAGCGCTTCCTCCACCCCGTACTGAATCAGCGGCTTGGTAAGAATAGGCAGCATCTCCTTAGGCTGCGCCTTGGTCGCAGGAAGGAAGCGGGTTCCATAACCGGCCACTGGAAAAAGGCATTTTGTAATCATTGGGATTCTCCTGGTTCGTTAATTGATTAGCCAATAGCTACATAGGGGCGGAATGAGAATTGCTTCTTCTTCAGCATTGATTCTAATGCCAGTGCACAGGTCTTTCATCACGTCATGCTGAAAAAAACCAAGCGTCTTCATATTGCCAATTCGTAGTCTCTGCGACTCGACATTAAAGTTGCTGACCACCAAAACTTGGTTAGATGAGTTTTGCGGATCAATCCTTGAAAAGACCAGCAGATTCACGTTATCCACCTCAAACAGATAGCGGTTATCGAAGTCTGCAAATGCGGCAATCTCTTTACGCAGCGCGATCAATTTCTTCAGGGCGTTGAATATCCTGTGCTCAACCGTCCCTGCGCGGTGACGCTTCTCCGCCTTTTCCCAATCGAAACGCGAGCGATGCGCCCAGCGATTGTCGTCACGTTTGGAGGGATCTGCAAGATATTCGATGCTATTGAGCATTCCTATCGCATCGCCATAATACAGCAACGGCAACCCGCCAAATGACAGTATCAGACTGTGCAGCAGCAGAATTGTTTGGATTGCGGCATCAATTGCCTTCTCGTCGTTACTTTCAAGTGCGCTTTCAAGGCCGACCAGAGATGCGAGAGAACCAGAAATACGGGAATCACCTGTTTTTGGATTTTCGCCGAAAGGCAATCCGCGTGCGGGTGAACCTGGAAATTTTCCGGTGAAATAATCAATCAAAAAACGGCGATGCAGCACAGGGTCATAACCGGACAGGCGTGCATCATTGTCATCAAACCCAAGACCTATATCATCGTGGCAACGCACATAATTAAGCCAAGTGGCACGCTCCAACTTGCCGGGTAAGCTTTTAACGCCACGGTTGAGCAGGTTCGCGTTCTTGGTTGCGACTGCATCCCATAACAGCGCCATGAAAGTTGCGTTGTAGGCGATTTCGCATTCTTTGGCATTGATCGCATCCTCACCGAAATATTTGGTGACCTCGCCGGGGGAAACGATTGCCTCTGCGATAAACAGCACACCCGGTGCGGTGACCTGGCAACAATCCTTCATTAATTGAAGCAGCAGATGTGCTTCGCGTTCGTTCTGGCAAGTACTGCCTATCTTCTTCCACAAAAATGCCACTGCATCCAGCCGCAAAACGTCTGCCCCCTTGTTCGCCCAGAACAAGATGATGTCGATCATCTCAATCAGCACAGAGGGATTGCGGTAGTTGAGATCCCATTGGTAACTGTTGAATGCGGTCATCACCCATTTCCCCATCGCTTCATCCCAGGTAAAATTGCCGGGCGATGTAGCGGGGAAAATTTCCGGCATGGTTTTTTCGTAGGCATCGGGAATTTCGCGATCATCGAATACATAGTAGTAATCCTGATATTTTTTTTCGCCCTGACGCGCCTTATTCGCCCATTCGTGTTCATTTGAAGTATGGTTGACCACGACATCTAGAATCAGCAACATGTCGCGCTTCTTGAGCGCGGTCGCCAATATCTCGACATCCTCATTCGTCCCGAATTCTGAACCCACCTTGAGATAGTCGCGAACTGCATACCCCCCGTCACTGTTGTCCGAAGGACAGTCCAGTATGGGCATGATGTGCAACATGTTGACGCCCAACTCCTGCAAGTAGGGCAGTTTCTCGCGCAAGCCTTTTAGATCGCCGGCGAATCGATCGCAGTATAAAGCCATGCCGACCCATTTTTGGCTCAAAAACCAGTTGAAATCCACTTCGCGCGCCAGATCCGATTTCCTCAGATGGGGAAGCCGCTCGATGTAACGAAATATGAGGGTCTCAACCAGACTGACCATCTGCCGTTTAAAGTCGGGCCGTTCTCCATACAATTGGTAACAAAGGGAATGGATGGCATAAAAATTCGCCCCCAAGCGAGTGTAAAAATGGCGTAACCGAAAGTTCCCGATCTCCGGTTTGAGCTCGGAAAGGATTTCATTCAGCAACGCATGTGAAACTTGTTCATACATCGGCAGCCCTAAGTTCAGTTAATTTTATCAAGCCATACCTCCACTTCCGGCCAATAATGCGCCGCACCTTCAATGATGCCTGCGCTGTAATTCCCGTTCATACCCAGATAATCGCCCTTGGCAATATAAAGTGTATCTTTACATGCACTGACAGCCTGCCGTTTTACTTCGATATTGGCATTGGCCACCAGCACTGAAGGAATGCTGCTAAGCAACACATCCATATCATTTCCGCTATCGCCGGCGAACACCGTGTTCTCGTGACGAAATCCATTTTGTTGCATCAAAAACGTGATCGCGTGGAGCTTGTTGGCGCTCGCCGGCAAGACATCCAGCAAACCAATATCGACCGCCTCATCGACACTCCAGATCAGATTTGCGTTGATTCCATTTTGCTTCAATAGAACATTCATTTCATCGATTAATGCCCGCTCATCTGTTTCTAGCGGCACATAAAAGCTAAGTTTATGGAGGGCCTGCTTTTTATTTTCCTGCAATCGCAACGCCGGAAAAACACTCAGCACCCTGCCCAGCTCATCTCGCGGTAAATTACGCCAATCCGGCGCAATTTTCGCATCCCATTCACTCCACCGGTGCCAGCCAGACGAATCGACCCGATAGATTGTCGTACCTACATCGGCAATGGCAAAATCCGGTTGTGGCAAATCGAATTCTGCAATGGCCTGCTCAATGAGCACGCGATGCCTGCCTGTCACATAGACAAGTGTGATCTCACTGCGATCTGCTAACAATTTGAATCTTTTCCTCGCGGCTGATGATTCCGGCTGCGATCCATTCGGTATCAAAGTTCGATCAAGATCCGTGCAAAGTAATAATCGCTTCACGATCGCGCCTTTTCTTGCTCGCCTGCGAAAAATTGGTAATGATTTATTGCGTCCAGTATTCCCGCAGCGTGACGATTCTTGGAAAAGTAGATGTTATCTATGTCGGCCAAATCGGATAACTCGTCAAGATGATGATCATCCACCACAGCCGCCAGTGTGTTGCCCCGCAGCATGTCTGCATCTGCGCCGGTGGCGCCGGTGACAAGCGTATTTTCCAGTGAAAATCCAAGTTGCTCTGCACACCAGCGCAGGGCCAGCCCCTTGGAGGCCCGCACTGGAACCACATCGAGGAATTGGCCGAAACAAAAAATGGCATTCACTGCCTGTTCTTTGCGCAATAGTGCCTGCCTGATTTCCTTGATGCTAGCCAAAGTATGGTCAACGTAATAACTGATCTTGAAAGTACTCTGATTGATTTTCGGCTGCAATTGCAGACCCGGTATTTCAGCAAGAATGTCCCGTACTGCTTGTGGATTCCACAGGTGATTGATGTGTCGCTCCCAGACATCTGACCGGGTCAGGTTGGGTGCGTAGTGAACTTGCGTTCCCTGTCCGGTTATCAGCACATCCGGTTGCGGAATGCCATGCTGACGCAACTTCGCCAGAGCATCGTCAAGGCGACGTCCGGTTGCAATGCCGAAGATTGTCGATTTTCGGTGTAGTTGCATGGTTTGCAAAAATAATTGCAAAGCCTCCTGGTCACCAAGCAGATTCAGGTCGATGCCGGTAAATATCGCTCGATTTCTAAATACCCCGGGGCGTCGGATTAAGCTGGTCTTGGCTATCGATTCGGTCTTCTCAACAAGCGGGCGAATGACAGAAAGATATTTTTCAACGTGTGCCTGCCACGAATAGTGACGGCGCACGCCTTGAATGCCGTTCTTTGACAAACGCCGCCACTCTGATTTGTCAGTCAGGGTTTTCAATATCACGGATGCCATTTCCACCTTATCAAGCGGATTGATTAAATATCCATTTTGGCAATTTCGAATAATATCCACCGGCCCGCCGTCCTCAGTCGCCACAATGGGCAAGCCGCAGGCTGCTGCTTCGATCAGGGTCAGTCCGAACGGCTCTGTCAGCGCGGGATTGACGAACACTCCGCGCGAAGCAGCAGCAAGCCGATATAGAACCGCAACATCTTTCGGGCTGTGATGCTTGGGATATGCCACTTTTCCGTACAGGTCATACTTGTCGATTGTTAGCAGAATATCGCTCAGAACCTCACTCGATGTATCTTCCATGTCCTGAATATCGTTGCGATTTCCGGCTATGACAACAAGATTAGCTTCTTGCTGAAGCTGGGGAGATTCGGCATAGGCCTCGATCAGCGCAACGATATTCTTTCTGGGATCGGGACGCGATAATGCGAGGATCATCGGTTTGCCGGGTTGCCTCAAAAAGCGCTTGAGCTCTTCCGCTATATCACTGGATTTTTCGTTACCCTCGGGCGGAAAAAATTTATCCAAATCTGTGCCGGGTGGAATTACCCGCATTCGCTCGGGCTGATAGAAATCGTACAGGCCGTATTGCTGCTCGATCTCCTGTTGCGTACTGGTTATGACACGCTCTGCAACGCCCAACGTCATTTCCTCGGCCTCAATCCGGCGTGAAATGGTATAGGTAGTCTCAATTTCATCCCTTTTAATTCCACTGGCCAGTAATTGTTTGCGTTTGCTACGTCCAAGAGAGTGTCCGGTATGCACCAGAGGAACACCCAGTTGATGCGACAGTCGCGACCCCACGTAGCCAGCATCTGCATAATGGCTATGAATAACATCCGGGATGCGTCGCTGCTCCATAAGATAAGCCAGCGCATTATCAGAGAAATTTTCCAGCGAATCCCACAGCATCTCCTTGCGCAAATATTTTTTCTCTCCGCATTCGATACGTACTATGAGGGATTTGTCGGAAATCGGCTCGACGGGGACGGCGTAGTCGGTACTGACCTGACTGTCGATGACGCACCGGGTCAGTAATACCACCTTTTCCACATCCGAACGTTCGGCTAGTGCGCGTGCGAGCTCTACAACATACTTGGTCTGCCCGCCGGTATCCGCATCACGTCCCAGTTCAAGATCACGACTGCGAATCAAACCATGCACGCTGATCAACACGATATACAAGGGTTGTTTGAGCACAGGAATCTGTTTTTTCATAACCCCCACTCCCGAATGAATGGCTTGTAAAAATCAGCTCTCTCTGGAATTGCACCTCGAATTTTGCAGATCGCAGCGGCAAAATCGTTCGCCCTATCAAGCGTTTTGTCTACAGGCCAATGCAACAGTATGCCTAGCATAAAAACAGCGGAAAAACCGTCTCCCGCTCCGACCGTATCCATCAACTTTGTCTTCGAATTTTTAACGGCAGCCTCAACTTTCTCGCCTTGGCTGTTGATCTGCCACGCTCCGTATTTCCCGCATGTGATTACTGCCCGATTGATCTCAAATTGATTCATTAACTGCATGATCTGACTTTGCGGTTCAACTCCAGACAAACCGAACATTTTCCCCAACAAACCCAGCTCTTCATCATTCACCTTCACAATATCTGCGTATTGCAGAGATTGTCTGAGAATGTTTTGGTCATACCATGGAGCGCGTAAATTTATATCCAGAAATTTTGTGCCCGAGGTGCCGTTTAATAAAACTTCCAGTGATTGCCTGGAAGTTTCGTGCCGCTGAGCCAGCGTACCGAAATATACCAGCGACGGATGCGTCGAAAATACAGCTGCGCTCACTGCATCCCGATCAATAAAATCGTAGGCTTGCCGGGGAAGTATCTCGAATCGGTGTCCAACCCCCTCAATGTGAACCTTCACTTGACCGGTGGGATATGTCTTGTCAATCTGAACAGCCGATGCTTCCATCCCATTTTGCTTCATCAAACCCATGATTTCATCACGCAAAGCATCGTCGCCAAGGCGTGTAATTAGAACAGGGGTTTGCTTGAACGCCTTGAGATGTCTCGCCACATTAAACGGCGCTCCCCCAAGAACAGAACGATCTGGAAAGTTGTCAGCCAGCACTTCGCCAAACAACAAAACAGTACCACTGCGGTTGCCATCGGAAATCGTCCGGCTGGAAGTTGGATTTTCGGAGTGCAGTTGGGACTTCATCAGGTTCGCCAGACTATCTTGCCAGAGAAAATTACCAACATTATATTTCAGTGCTCGTCTTACTCACACCATTATTTCCCTCATGGCCAGCCAGTTATTGTCACATCTCAGTGAACGTTACAAGTTCGAACCGGGAAGCAAGTAGCCCAACATGGTTCACTCATTCACGTATTGAGCGGAGATTTTCATTTCCGTATTGAAGAAAGTCATACGAATCCGGTTTCACTGCTCAACCATTTCATCTTGAATCAAAGGCTCTCCCGACAATTCAGTATCTGTTGCGGCCGGCTTGGGTGGTGCAATTTGTTGGCGATAGGTTGCCGTCTTGGGGTATCCCGCCACATCAAGTTCGCTGCTCCATTTCGATTCGAAAAATCCGCCCAGATAAGTTTTCCCTACTGCCAGAGTCGGAGAGTCATTACTGCCGGACAACTTGTGGAATTCATCTATCTCATCCTTGGTTTTCAATAATTTTTCACTGTAAGGAATACCACGTTTTCTCAGCAGGGCACGTGCCAATGCGCAGGGTTCTACGCAGCTCTCACCAACATACAGCGTTACAGGGAAATTTTGCTGCGCGCGACGTGCTTCGTAGGATATATCTTCGTTCGCTTCCACATTTCGACCGAGTTTCTTGCGCACTGCCTTGGTGGCATCCGCTGGAGGCGTGTCACTATAATGCACTCGCCCATCCTCACCCACCCATTGATAAAGTTCGCCCGCTTGTGCGCCCAATGACAATACCATCAGGCTCGATAACAGCAATACCATGTATTTCATTTTGCTTCTCCTATGATGTTTCGACCAAACCATTGTGACGCAACAGTGCATCCATGCTAGGCTCACGCCCACGGAATGCCACAAACGAATGCATCGCATCACGGCTACCACCCACTGCTAATATCTCTCCACGGAAGCGCGCACCCACATCGGGATTCAGCACACCATGCTCTTCAAACATGCTGAACGCATCAGCCGACAACACTTCCGCCCACTTGTAGCTGTAATAGCCTGCGGCATACCCACTTGCGAAAATGTGGGTGAAACTTTGCGGAAACCGATTGAACTCCGGCGGAATCAATACTGCTACTTCTGCGCGCACTTCGTCCAGCAACTGCAAAATTGATTTTGCGCCACCTGCCTCAAAGTTGCTGTGCATCAACATATCGAACAGTGAAAATTCTATCTGACGCAAGGTCTGCAAGCCGCTCTGGAAATTTTTTGCGGCTATCATTTTGTCGAATAACGCACGCGGTAAAACCTCCCCGCTATCCAAGTGACAAGTCATGCCGAGCAGCACATCCCACTCCCAACAAAAGTTTTCCATGAACTGGCTGGGTAATTCCACTGCGTCCCACTCCACTCCGTTGATGCCGGATACACCCAGGTCTTCCACTTCAGTAAGCAGATGATGCAGGCCGTGACCGAACTCATGGAACAGCGTGATAACTTCATCGTGGGTAAATACGGCCGGTTTGCCGCCCACAGGTGCCGAAAAATTACAGTTCAGGTATGCGACTGGTGTCTGTATACCCGTTGCCAAGCGGCGGCGCGTGATCACGTCGTCCATCCATGCACCGCCGCGCTTGCTTTCGCGCGCATACATGTCCAGATAGAACTGGCCCACCAGCTGCCCTTGAATATTTCGGATATCGAAGAAACGCACATCCTTATGCCATAACGGTGCGCTCACGACCCTGATCTGCAGACCGTACAGTGTCTCCACCAGCTTGAACATACCGGACAGCACGGCATCCTCGGGGAAATACTGTTTTACTTCCTGTTCGGAAAACGCATAGCGTCGCTCGCGTAGCTTCTCGCTGGCATAGCCCACATCCCAGGATTGCAGCTCCTCTATTCCCAGCTCGGCCCGCGCGAACTCGCGCAGCTCCGCAAGGTCTTTTTCAGCGAAGGGTCGCGCGCGTTTTGACAGTTCGCGCATGAACTCAACAACTTGCCCCGGCGAATTGGCCATCTTGCTCACCAGCGACAATTCGCCATAATTTCCAAATCCAAGCAATCTGGCTTCCTCCCCGCGCAATTTGACGATTTCTTCCATCAGCGGCGTGTTGTCCCAGCTCGGCTTGCCGAATTCACTGGCTCGGGTGCCATAGGCACGATACATTTTTTCGCGTAGCGCGCGGTTGTCAGCATATTGCATAACTGGCACATATGAAGGTGCCTTGAGCGTAAACAGCCAGCCGTTCTTTTCCTTTTCATGCGCTGCTTCCCGTGCGGTTTGCAATACATCCTCGGGCAAACCGCTAAGTTCCTCGCTGTTTTCGACAAGCAGTGTAAAGTCGTTGGTCGCATCCAGCAGGTTGTCGGAAAAACGCGATGATAGTTCCGACAGGCGTTCCTGTATTTCGAGGTAACGCGCTTTCTGGCCATCCGGCAACTCAGCGCCGCCCAGACAAAAATCGCGCAATTCGTTCTCGATGATCTTCTTGCGCGCCGCACTTAATATGATGAACTCGGCGCTACTATGCAGCGCCTTGAATTTCTCGAACAGTGCAAGATTCTGGCCAAGCTCGGCATAATATTGGGTAATCTTGGGCAACGTTGCGTTATAGACTTCACGCAGTTCCGGGCTGTTCATCACCGCATTCAGATGCCCGACCGGGCCCCATGCGCGCGACAGACGCTCGTTGGCATCCTCCATCGGCACCACGAAATTCTGCCAGGTCGGTTGCTGGGTTTCTTCGAGCAGACGCTGGATCAGTGCGCGGTTTTCATCCAGTAATAATTCAATCGCCGGGGCAACGTGTTCGGGTTTGATCTCCGCAAATCGCGGCAGGCCGGTAAAGTCGAGTAACGGGTTCATATCTTCCAGAAATTACAAATGCGCCCGGGTAAGCGCGTGGTTTATTGTTGAAACACAACCTGTCCGTCGAGCAGCGTGTAGCGCACCCTGCCCTGCATTTCGTAGCCGTTGAAGGGCGTGTTCTTTCCCTGGCTTTTCAGTACGGCGGGTTCAACCTTCCATGTTGCATCAGGATCAAAAATACAGATGTCGGCATGCGCGCCGACCGACAGATGCCCCATCCTCTGGCCGAGCAATTGCGCGGGATTGATGGTGATACGCGCTAGCGCTTCCAGCAAGGGTACGTTTTCCTGTTCTGCCCATTTCAAAACCAGCGGCAGCAGCAGCTCGAGTCCGGTTGCGCCGTACTCGGCTTCCGCGAACGGCAGCTGTTTGGCATCATCATCCACTGGCGAATGATTGGAGCAAATCGCGTCTATCGTGCCATCAACCAATCCAGCACGCAGTGCAGTCTTGTCGCGCAGGCTGCGTAACGGTGGAATGAGATGGCAGTTGGAGTCGAAGTAGCCGATATCCATTTCAGTCAGGTGTACGTGGTTCATTGATACGTCGCAGGTTACGTTAATTCCCTCGCGCTTGGCGGCGCGGATCATTTCCACGCCAGCCGCGCTGGAAATACGGCAAATATGAAGGATGACACCTGTTTCACGCGCAAGTTGCAAAGCTGTCGTCAGCGCAATTGTTTCCGCGATCACCGGGATACAAGGCAAGCCAAGACGGGTTGCCACTTCGCCGTCATGCGCCACGCCGTTCTTGGCAAGAAAGCTGTCCTGCGGGCGCCACCACACGCGATAGCCGAAGGTGGCCGCATATTGCATCGAACGTAGCAATACACGCGTGTCGGTAAGCGGTGCGTCGGCCTGACTGAATGCCTTGCAGCCTGCCTCGGTCAATTCGTTCATCTCGGTTAATTCGGCACCTTTCAGCCCGTAGGTCAGCGCACCCACCGGGAACACACGGCACTGGTTCAACGATCTGGCGCGGTGCTTGAGCATTTCCACCAGCCCCGGTTCATCCAGTGGCGGATCGGTATCCGGCGGACAAGCAAGGCTGGTGACGCCACCCGCGACAGCCGCACTCATTTCCGATTCGAGCGTGGCCTTGTATTCGTAGCCCGGCTCGCGCAGACGTGCGGCGACATCCATCAGGCCCGGCATCACGATCATGCCGGATGCGTCGATTTTCTGATCGGCTACAAAATCTGCGGGCGCCTTGCCGATGGCAGCAATGCGCCGATTTACAATGTAGATGTCCTGCCGGGCATCAATCCTGTTCTTTGGGTCGATCAATCGACCATTCGTGATATGGATGTTCATTTGTTCCCCGCCAGCATACTCATCACAGCCATACGTACCGCGATGCCGAAAGTGACCTGCGACATGATGACCGAATGGGAGCCGTCTGCCACGGCGGAATCGATTTCCACGCCGCGGTTCATCGGGCCAGGGTGCATCACGATGGCATCTGATTTTGCATGCGCCAATTTTTCCTCGGTGAGGCCGTAAAATTTGAAATACTCCTGCGCGGAGGGCAATGCCGCACCCTGCATACGCTCATTCTGCAAGCGCAGCATCATCACCACATCCACATCTTTCAGACCCAGCGCCATGTCGTTATAGACCCGTACGCCGAGGTTTTCAACCATCGTCGGCAATAATGTTTTGGGTGCAATCACGCGCACTTCAGGCACACCCAGCGTGGTCAGCGCATGAATCTGCGAGCGGGCCACCCTTGAATGCAGGATGTCCCCGACAATCGCGACACGCAAATTATGGAACTCTTTCTTGTAGCGCCGGATCGTGTACATATCGAGCAGTGCCTGGGTGGGATGCGCGTGCCTGCCGTCACCGGCATTGATGACGTGAATATCTTGGGCGACATGCTTCGCAATCAGGTGTGCGGCGCCGCTGGTCGAATGGCGCACAACAAACATGTCCGCATGCATCGCGCACAGATTGTCCACGGTATCGAGCAGGGTCTCGCCTTTGCTGGTGGAGGATGAACCAATATTCAGGTTGACCACATCCGCCGAGAGTCGTTTTGCGGCAATTTCGAAGGTGGTGCGGGTGCGCGTGCTGTTCTCGAAAAACACGTTGAACACCGATTTCCCGTGTAGCAGAGGCACCTTCTTGATTTCGCGCCCCTCGGTAGCCTCAACAAAAGTTTCGGCCTTATCAAGAATGTCGCGCAGGATGTTGACCGGCAGGCCCTCGGTCGACAGCAAGTGCTGAAGTTCTCCGTGTTTATTCAGTTGTGGGTTGTTCATGCGAGTATTCCGGCAGCGGGTTCGTCAAAATATGCCTGCAGGATTTGTTGTGCGGCATATTGGTCTATCAAGGATTTTTGCTTCATACCGTGGATACCCTCCTCATTCAACTGCGCACTGGCGGCGAGCGAAGTATAACGCTCATCCAGCAAAATCGTCGGCAATTTAAACCGCCCCTTAAGGCGGTTGGCAAAGCGTCGGCACAGCGCGGTTAATTCGTGCGATGAGCCGTCATCGTTGCTCGGCAAACCCACTATCAGTGCGCAGGGCTGCCACTCCTCCAATAGGGCTGCTATCACGGCAAAACGTGCATCATTCTTTTCATCCGCAATAGTAGACAAGGGGCTGGCGCGTCGCAATAAAGTGTTTCCGACTGCTATACCAATGCGTTTGGTACCGAAATCGAATGCGAGCAGCGTGCCCTGAAGGATATTTGCAAGCGCCGGTGTTGCCCTTTCAGGCATGTCCTGCATCCTCCACCAGCGATGCATAATCCACTCCAAGCAAGGCCATCGCCGCGGACAGACGCTGCTCCGGCTGCAAGTCAAACAGGATATGCTCGGAAGCCGGGACGGTAAGCCAAATGTTCTCGCTGATCTCGTGTTCCAATTGCCCTTGATCCCATCCTGCATAGCCCAGCGTAACAATCATGTTGCGCGGCCCCTTGCCAGAGCCCATCGCTTCGAGAATGTCTCTAGAGGTAGTCAACGCCAGCTTGTCGTTAATGTGCAGTGTCGATTCCCATATACCCTGCGTCTCGTGCAAAACAAAACCCCGCTCAGTTTGTACAGGACCGCCAAAGTGTACCTGCATTCTGGCCAGCCTAGCTTGAGATAGGGGTATTTTAACCTGATCGAACATCTCTCCCAATGTAAGGCTAATGGGACGATTTACCACTATCCCCAGTGCCCCGTTCTCATTGTGTTCGCATATGTATGTCAGGGTGCCCGCGAATACACCCTCCTGTATAGCGGGCATCGCGATCAAAAAATGGTGGGTTAAGTTCAAGTCAAGCATGTCGGCATTGTAGCCTTCTACCTCGAGCCACACAATTTGTGTGTAGACGTTTTTCTTACCAAATATATCTATACTGAGTGTGCTCTCAGTAATTGTGATCGTAAGACGGGGGAAAGCTGCTAAAATAAAAAGCGAAATTCAGGCTGGGAAAGGAAAAGCAATAAGTTGCCGATGACGCAAGCGGCATTTATCGCGGACAAGTATGTGACGTTTTATCTGGGGAGGTATAAATGGTAGCCAAAAAAAACACAGGCTTTAACCGCTACGTCGGACGAAAATCCGCTTATTTGAAAGTTACAGCATTAGCCAGCATTTTTTTTTCCACGCTTACTTTTGCACAAACAGGAACTGAAGGAGTGCCTTTGCATGGTTTTGCTGATGCGGGCTTCTCCATGCACAGCACAAAATTTGCCGCTGGTGTTCTGGATGGCACGTCGGTCGGAGCACCCACCGGCTTTAACGTCGGATCGTTTGATATTTATCTTACGCCACAATTCGACGGTAACATGAAAGCATTGGCAGAACTGATTTTTGAAGTTACCCCTGACGGCGGAGTCGCTACCGATCTCGAACGTGTACAAATGGGCTACACTTTTAGCGACTCCGCCACAGTATGGGCAGGACGTTTTCATACCCCGTATGGATTCTGGAATACGGGCTTTCACCATGGCGCCCAGATTCAAACATCTATATTCAGGCCGCGCTTCCTAGATTTTGAGGATAAAGGCGGTATACTTCCAGCGCATATGGTTGGGCTGTGGAGCACCGGCAGAATCAAGGCTGGTAACGGCAAGTTCACCTACGATGTCTTTGCCGGCAATGGCCCTCAAATCTCGATGGGGCCGGCAGACCCCGCAAACCCGACTATTCAAAGCAGCGGCACCCTAAATATCAATGTTGCTGGCGATGACAATCATCGAGCAATGACCGGCCTGAATATCGGATATGAGCCGTCTGGCAACTTTGACGGCATGAGGTTGGCAATTCACGCGCTACGCGGAGAAATTGCCGATGATTCAGATACTTCGTTTATTCCCACGGCTCTTAACAGCACTGAGCTTAGCGTCGTTGGTTGCTCGTTCACTTATCTGGAAAACGATTGGGAATTACTGACTGAGTTGTATAACTTTAACAACAGGGATGTTAGCGGCAATACTGGAATTTACAAAAGCTCGGCCAGTTACCTGCAAATCGGTAAAACTTTTACCAACCTGACTCCTTTCGTCCGCAAAGAGGTGGCAGTACTCGATCAACTGGACAATTATTTCAGTGCGCAAGAAAACGGTCAGTCATATACCAGATATGCCTTGGGCTTCAAATACGACCTGGATCAAAAAGCTTCGCTCAAACTGGAGGCGCATTACTCCGAGTTTGAAGCGGAAGTCGGCAGAGCAGCCTTTAGCTATCGCAGCCTGCACACACAGTTTGCAATTCGATTCTAAGCCAAGGGAGATCGAGGATCATGAAATCGAAAATTCTTATACTTTTCTCTGTCGCCTTACTGGTTATATTTACACCTAGCGCGATTGCCGGAGATATTGTGGTTATTACAAATTCAGGAATCACTCTCTCTACTACAGATATTAAGGACGTATTCCTTGGAGAAAAACAATTCGCAGGAAGCACAAAACTGGTCGTCATCGACAACAAATCAGCCCAGGAAAAGTTTTTGTCCAAATTCCTGGAATTTGATGTCGCCAAATACAATAGCATCTGGACCAAAAAGTCTTTTCGCGATGGGCTCAATCCTCCTTCCACAAAATCGAATGATAGTGAAGTCATAGATTTTGTAAAACAGACCCCTGGTGCTGTCGGTTACGTTTCGAGCTCTCCTTCAGGCGTTAATTTTGTTCGATGAACTACATCCGCAGCATAGAAATGCAGCTAATTTCAGGCTTTAAACTGTCAATGGATTAGGCGCTGAGAGCTTTATCTGAAGTTTTAAAATGCGTACATAATCGGGGGGGGGTATGTTTGCAAAGTTGAGTCTAAAAAAACGAATGTACTTCCAATTTTTTTTGGCTGTACTCCCGTTGGCAGTTGTCTTTACTTACCAGATGCTATCAACGAACAATCTGCCCGAGAAGGTCGATCGTATATTAAGCACTTATGATCTGACCATGCGTGCATCAACTGAATTCAAAGATTTTTTAAACGGTGTTTCCGACGCTGTAGACACGGGAGCGCTGAGCCAGAAATCCCTGCGCTCACTTGGCGATTCTGTTACGCTTTCTACCGCCCTGAGTGCATCATCCCCCAGCCCAAATATCGTCCTAGTCAGAAACGCTCTAGATAAAGTACAAATCGCGATCACTTCAAGCAACTCTCTCGACACCCTTATGTCGCTCAGGGAAGACATACGTTTGATCGATGATACCCTGATAACAGAGGCGGCCACTTTAAAGGCGCAACTGTTTACAGTGGTAAACGATGACGACATTGAGACACGCAAAAAGAATAAAGCCTCAATGTATGTGGCTCTTGCAACAATTTTACTGTTAACCCTTATCCTACGGCGATTGGTCAACAGCATTACCCGACCTATCGCTTCCGCCGTATCCGCCGCGAGAAATGTCGCTAAAGGCGACCTAACTAGCCAGATCACGGTAGACCGCTTTGATGAAATTGGCGAACTGCAAAAAGCCTTATCCGAAATGAACGAATCCTTGGTTCAAATTGTCGGAAATGTACGCTCAGCGTCCAAGGAAATCTCAACCGGCACCCATGAACTTGTTGAGGGAAACAGCGACTTGTCCCAGCGCACCGAAGAACAAGCCTCTAGCCTAGAGGAGACCTCCGCGAGCATCACCCAATTAGCTGTTGCATGTAGCCTCAATTCAGGCAACTCACAACAGGTAAACGAACTTGCATTAGAGGCCTCAAATATCGCCATCGAGGGTGGTAAGATCGTTGATCAAGTCGTGACAACCATGGATTCTATCAATCAGAGTTCCAGAAAAGCGGTTGATATCATTGCCGTTATTGAAGACATCGCCTTCCAGACTAATATTCTAGCTTTAAATGCAGCAGTAGAAGCTGCACGGGCAGGCGAACAAGGGCGGGGATTTGCAGTAGTCGCTGCCGAGGTACGCAATCTTGCACAACGTTCCGCTGCGGCAGCAAAGGAAATAAAAGTGATGATCGGGAGCTCTGCCGACAAGATCGATGCCGGCACAACACTCGTCAGGCAGGCTGGAGATACCATGCGGGATATTGTTGCTGCTGTAGTACGTGTGTCGGAGATGATGTCCAAAATTCAAACATCTTCAACTGAACAAAAGGAAGGTACCCAACAAATACGCGAAGCCATGCATCAATTGGACCAAGTCACTCAGCAAAATGCGGCGCTGGTCGAAGAGGCTACCGCAGTATCAATGTCACTACAGGATCAAACGGACATGCTATCGGAGACCGTAGCGAAATTCAGAATCCCCGGCATTGAACGACGTGACAAAGAGAGAGCTTTGATTGATACGCCACCGGAATTTGAAACTGGTGAGTTTGAAATAAGCGGCCTTGGTGATCGCGAATCCAAACTAGGCTTGTTAAAGTAAAACGAACCTTATCCAGAAGTTCATTTATACGGAATGCAATTTTCAAAAGCACTATATCCTGCTGCTTTTTGCGCTACGTGAAGCGTGATATTCCAGCGTGCGGCGCGCTATATTCTGTAGTGGCAACACTTCACACACACCGCCCGCAGCAATTGCTTCCTTGGGCATACCGAACACAACACAGCTCGCCTCATCCTGAGCGATCGTGTGCGAACCCGCCTTTTTCATTTCCAGCAAACCCTGCACGCCATCTTTCCCCATGCCTGTAAGGATAACTCCCAGCGCGTTGGATCCTGCTACATTCGCTGCAGAACGGAATAGCACATCAACAGACGGACGATGCCGGTTAACCAATTCACCCTGATCCAGCTTGGTCATATAGTTAGCGCCACTTCGCTTAAGCAGTAAATGTGAGTGCCCGGGTGCAATATATGCATGGCCAGGCAGGATGCGCTCGTTATTTTCCGCCTCTTTAACCGATATCTTGCACAAGCTGTCCAACCGGTCCGCAAAAGACTTGGTGAAATGTTCCGGCATATGTTGCGTCACCAGAACGCCAGGGGCATCTGCTGGAAGTTTCATCAGTATTTCCCTGATAGCCTCCGTGCCGCCGGTTGACGCACCGATAATGATCAACTTCTCTGTAGAAGAGAACCGTCCTGCCACACTGGGTAAAATAGCATCTGCGGAATGTTTTTCACTGACCGAAGGTCCATCGCCAAATTTTCGCACCCTCGCCTGCGCAGTCGCCCGAATTTTGTCGGTGATTTCAATGGAATATTCCTCCATACCTCGTGCAATATCCAGTTTTGGCTTGGACACAAAATCCACCGCCCCCAATTCCAAAGCGCGAAAGGTGATATCCGAACCTCGCTCGGTCAGCGTAGAAACCATCAGCACAGGCATCGGTCGTAACCGCATCAAACGCTCCAAAAAATCCAGTCCGTCCATCTTGGGCATTTCAACATCCAGCGTTAGTACATCCGGATTGAGTTCTTTTATCATTTCGCGCGCCACCAACGGATCTGGAGCTGCTCCAACGCATTCCATATCCTTTTCCCGATCAATGATTTCTTTCATCACGCTACGAATCAGCGCGGAATCGTCAATAACCAGCACTTTAAGCTTGCGATTTCCCATATTCACTCTTGCTCATTAAATCCACAAACTAATCGAACAACTCCACATCGCCTTCCATCTTCGAATAATGCAGGCGTGTGTTGTATTCGGCCTCTCGACTGACGATTGTATCGTTGTGTACCTGCTTCAGGTTCTTCACTCTGACTTTCCCTGTAGTTGGGAAGTAATATACTTTGCGGGGGAAAACATCGAGTAAGTCCTGCGCCAGAATAGGAATCTTTTCCGTTTTAAGAAACTGTAAAACAAATTCCGAGTTACGCTCCCCAACATTGTTAATGGTGAAACCCCGTAGCACCGAGGCTCCGCCAAACACCTTCGCCTCCAGATTTCCACGCTTCGCACCCATTTTGAGCAATTGGTTAATCAGCACCTCCATTGCATATACGCCATAGCGCGCCGACTCGCCCAGTGGATTGCTTTTATCCTGCCCGCTATCCGGCAACATAAAATGGTTCATTCCGCCGACTCCACTTACTCGATCACGAATGCATGCACAAACGCAGGAACCCAGCACCGTAACCAGAACCATATCTCTTCCAGTGGCGTAGTACTCGCCCGGCAATATTTTTGCGGCCTCGGAGCTATGTTCACGATCAAAATACAGGTGTGGCGATAGAACTTCTTCATATCCATGTTCAGCCATTCTGTAACACCCCTTTTGGTTCTGATCTCATGGCGATCCTATATTTTTACTATGGGTATCCATGAGTATTTGATTTAGCCAATTCATATACGGTTTTGCCACGCAATTTAAAAACTTGTGTAGCATTGTGGAAACTCTCTGAGTGTCCCGCAAATAGCAATCCATCCGGCTGCAGCAACGGAGCAAACCGTTGCAATATTTTCAACTGTGTCCCCTTGTCAAAATATATCATCACGTTGCGGCAGAAAATTGCATCCAGTGGCCCTCGAATCGACCATTCCCGATCAAGCAAGTTCAAAGGCTGGAATTTTATCATTGCACGCAGTTCCGGCCTTACCCTTACAAATCCCACTTGGGCGCCAGTTCCACGGAGAAAGAATCGTTTTACCAGCGCGTCGGGAAGCTTCTCAATACGCTCAATCGGATATACGCCCGATTGAGCCTTGGCCAGCACATTGGTATCCACATCACTTGCGATAATGGTAACTGGAGGCGTGAAAGTGCCAAATGCATCCACTACAGTCATTGCCATTGTGTAAGGCTCCTCGCCGGTCGAAGCGGCTGCGCACCACAAGGTGATGGGTCGCTGCCCTTTTTTCCCGGCAACATGCTCGGCCAGCAACGGGAAATGGTGTGGCTCCCTGAAAAATGATGTCAGGTTGGTCGTAAGTGAATTAACGAATGCTTCCCACTCGTCCTCATTATTACTCTCCAGTATTGCCAGATAATCTTTGAAGTTCGTCAGGCCATTTGCCCGCAGCCGTCGCGCCAGGCGACTGTAAACCATATGCTGCTTGGATGGCTTAAGAGAGATTCCTGCGTGCTCATAGATCAACTCGCATATCCGTTCGAAATTTTCGTTGGTGAATACGAATTCACGATCATGTCCATCTACAGATTGCAATCTGTTACTCATATGAAATTGTTTATCCAAACAAACAACCCCGCTTCAGATCGCGGGGTTGTCCATTCAAGTAATTAGTAAGTGCTTCCATAACCGAACCTCGAAAATCGCCAAGTGTTCCCGCCTTAATCCAGCACATCCTACAACCCCTAAACTTGTTTCAACTGCCTACACTCGTGTTTGAGTCTACGCGCTTATAAAAGATTTTGCGAGTTTAAAACTCTTTCCAGTCGCTGACCTTGTCTTACTTGTGCTTTGCTCACCAGTTTGTATTCACTGCAAATCAGTTCGGTTGTCTGCTGAGAGATGAATTTGTGCAGTCTGATTACCGCGTCTGCCATCTTACGCACACCTTGCAGCTAATGCCGCTCCCGATTCGCTTGCATTTCTACCCAAAATACGAAGCTTAAAGTGAGGCATTAAGGGATTTTATAAAATTGCACTCACGCATATTGTTGAGTATATTACACGGATTAATTTCTCGCAAGCACTAGCGAGATTTTTACCCCCCAACTACATTCTTCGACCTGAATTTACTTGATGGTTTATTTACTTGATGGTTTATTTACTTGATGGTTTAAAGACTGCCTATTTTATTCCAATAGATATTCTCCTCGCGGCATGCAAACTAACAGGCTTGCCCTTATTCCAAGATAAGGCGCGACCATTGTCTCCGCGCAATCTGAATATGCTGACCGCTCTATCTAAAACTTGCGCTTGATCTTTCATTGAGTCAGACGATGCGGCACTCTCCTGAACTAATGCCGCGTTCTGCTGGGTTACGCCTTCCATGTTTGAAATTGCATTGTTTACCTGTTCTATGCCTAAACTCTGCTCCGCAAAGGCAGCAGATATCTCGGATATGATATCGGTGACATGTTTAACCGACTGAACGATCTCAGTCATGGTCGCACCCGCTTGATCTACTTGCTTAGCACCGGCATCTACCCTGTCAACTGAATCGTCAATCAGCGCAGTAATTTCCTTTGCCGCAGATGCCGATCGCTGCGCCAGATTACGCACTTCACCGGCGACCACCGCAAATCCGCGGCCATGTTCGCCGGCGCGAGCCGCTTCAACTGCAGCATTCAAGGCCAGAATATTGGTCTGAAAGGCGATCCCTTCAATGACACCAATAATATCGACGATTTTTTTTGAGCTATCACTGATAGAGGCCATCGTTTCCACCACGCCTCCCACCACTTTGCCACCCTTGAATGCAATCTCGGATGCACTTGCAGCCATCTTGCTGGCTTGCTGAGCATTTGCCACGTTCTGCTTAACCGTCGAAGTTATTTCCTCCATTGTTGCGGCGGTTTCCTCCAGGCTGGAGGCTTGCTCTTCGGTTCGAGCAGAAATTTCAGTATTACCATGGGCAATTTCCTGCGACGCTGTTGTAATAATTTTAGTGGAGTGTCGCACATCACCGACCAAGGCGACAAGATTCAGATTCATGATTTTCAGGGTAAGCAACAGTCTGCCAATCTCACTTCTGCTGGTATGTCCTATTCGGGTCGCAAGATCGCCCGAAGCAACGGCATTCGCAAGCTTGGTTGCCTGATTGATTGGACGCATGATGGATCCGACGAAGAAGTAACCGATTACCGCAGAAAGCAATATTGTCAGCGCAATTGAATATAAGGCTAGGCCACGAATGATTTCATAGTTGGAATTGGCCGTTTCGTATTCGCTTTTTGAAACCTGAATCTGGCGCTTAATCAATAAATCAATATCCCGCTCCGCAGCATTATAGAGATTTGCTATATTTTTTAGCATGTTTTCTTTTGATACTGCGAAATCGTTAGAGCGCAATGCCACAAGTGCCGTCTTTAAGCCATCACCAACATAATGAGCTCGATCCTCAGCAAATTTTTCCGCAATATTTTTGTCCTCAGCTTGAAGTCCGCTACTCATATATCCATCCCACAAGCGAGAGATTTCTCCGATGTTCCGTTCCACTTCAACAGTATTGCTACGTATTTCTTCAGGCGTGGCATACATGGAAACTTCTACAAGACGGCGGTTTTGTAATAATAATCTCTGAATTTCGGCAAGCGAGCCCATGGGCACACTGCGATCTTCATAAACACTCTTCAGCCCTTGATTACTCTGGCTCATCCCATAGAGACCAAGCGCTCCGCCTGCGATCAAACAAGCACAGAAAAATGAAAATATGCCTATCAAACGCCATTTAATGTTGAGGTATTGAATCTTCGTAAGATTTGCGAAGATCCCCGTTCTGACGGCACTACCTTCCTTGATCGCAAGATTACCCTGCTTACCCTCAATGAACCTTCGATACAACTGCTCCGCAGCCGCGACTCGTTCCCGGTCGGGTTTAGTACGCACCGACATGTAGCCAGTAACTTGGTCTCCATCACGAATGGGAGAAGCATGCGCTTCCACCCAGTAGTAATCTCCATTTTTACAGCGGTTTTTGACCAGCCCAATCCATGGTTTTTCTTCCTTCAATGTATTCCACATATCCGCATAGGCTTCCGGAGGCATGTCCGGGTGACGCACGATGTTATGCGGCGAACCTATCAACTCACCTTCCGAGAATCCGCTAATACGGGCAAAATCATCATTGATGAAGGTAATCCGTCCTTTTATGTCTGTACGCGAGACAATGCAGGTATCTTCCTCCAGCAACACTTCCCGGTTGGTAATTGGCATGTTTATCCGCATCTTTACTCCACTCAATATTCAACGTTAGGGCTGTAATAATTCTGAGCGTAATTATACAATCCCATAACAAAATGGTGGAATTAAAAACGCAAGCGTCTGGAATATAACTTGGGAATTTGCTCGTGTCGCTTTACTAGCAGAGTACTATTTTTATCTCTTGGCGGCATTCAGGCTGCGCTGAGCCGAAGATTCATTACTTAAACCATTTTAACCAGCGCGCCGACATCCATAATCATGGCAACGCGTCCATCTCCCATGATGGTTGCGCCGGAAACGCCGGACACTTTACGATAATTGGTTTCCAGACTCTTGATTACCACCTGATGTTGACCAACCAACTCATCCACAAACAAGGCGACTTTCTTACCTTCCGTTTCCAGCAACACCAAAATACCCTGAGTTGGCTCGGTAATTTTTGTTTCAATGTGGAAAACCTGATGAAGAGCTATCAGCGGCAGATATTCTCCGCGCACATGAACTACCTGCCCCTGCTGTCCGCTGATTCCATTGATATCACCAGTTTTGGGCTGGAAAGACTCAACGATGAAGCTAAGCGGGATAATGTATATCTGGTCGCCTACAGCTATAGACATGCCGTCCAGAATAGCAAGGGTCAGCGGCAATCTGATTGAGACAATGCTGCCCTTCCCCTCCCGTGAAGTCACTTCGACTCGACCGCCTATGCTTTCGATATTCTTTTTGACTACATCCATACCGACACCGCGACCGGAAACATCCGTGATAGCAATTGCCGTGGAAAATCCGGGGGCGTAAATCAGTTGCCAGACTTCGCTGTCGCTCATCCCGTCGGTGACCGACATTCCCTTTTCCCTGGCTTTGGCGAGTATACGTTCGCGACTCAATCCGGCGCCGTCATCCGACACCTCGATCAGAATGTTGCCGCCCTGATGCGCAGCACGCAATGTGATGGTTCCCTGTGGGTCCTTGCCTTTGGCGATACGATCTTCTGGCAACTCAATACCGTGATCCAAGCTGTTACGAACCAGATGAGTCAGCGGATCGCTTATTTTTTCAATCAATCCTTTGTCCAGTTCAGTGCCCTCGCCTATCACCTTGAGCTGCACTTTTTTATTGAGCTTGATTGAACTATCACGCACCACCCGCTGGAAACGGCTGAACACAAGGTTGATAGGCATCATGCGCACCGACATGACCGAATCCTGCAAATCCCTAGTATTGCGTTCAAGCTGTCCCAACCCGTTGATCAAACGCTCGTGCAACACAGGATCCATACTGGATACGGTTTCAGTCAACATGGCCTGTGTAATTACCAATTCGCCAACCAGATTGATCATTTTATCGACCTTGCCGACACTGACTCGAATCGAGCTGTCACTCCCAGGCGCAACCATATCGGTAGCGCGGCGCTGCGGTGTCACCTCTTCAGCTTGCAAAGTGCCCGTCGTGGAAGCGGATGATTGTGGACGCTTCGGCACGTCAGCAAAAAAACCATATCCCTGAGAATCTTCAATACCCGTCTTAAGCACCTTGGGGTCGACAAAAAAGCCAAAACCATCGTCTGCAGAGGTATCCGGACTGGCGCTTGCTGCCGAACCTGTTCCTGGTTGTTCAAAGAATCCATAGTCCTGCTCTTCGCCGGTTTTTTTGCCCGGACGCTCATCACCCATTACCTTGATAGTCAACTGACCCGGCTTTACGAAAAAAGAAAAAATTTCACGCAGATCAGCTTCAGATGCGTATGCGGATAATGACAGCGTTACGTCTTTAGCCGTAATTTTTTTATTACTGACTGCCCCCAAATTAGCCAAATCTTCCAATAGATTATTCAGGTTCGCTTTGCTTGGAAATGCGGTGCGTGTATTGGAAAATTTGATCTTGTATTTATGAAGCTTTGATGAAGTTACTGATACCGCGGATTTACGATCTCGCCTCGAGTTTGACTTATCATTACCCTTCGTATCTCCGGTCAATTTTTCCAGCCTGCTGCAAATCTCCAGAGATGCAGCCTCGTCTGCAATAGCACCATTTTGATGTGCATCCAACATCCCGTTCAGTACATCTCCTGCCTGCAAAAACGCGTCTACCATCTCGCGCGTGATGGCAATCTCATTTTTTCGGATTCGATCAAGCAACGTTTCCAGAATATGTGTCACTTCCGCTATATCGTTAAACCCAAAGGTGCCGCTTCCTCCTTTAATTGAGTGCGCGGCTCGAAATATGGCATTAAGTTGGTCCGAATCTGGCGACTCAGGGTCTATAGCGAGCAGCAAACTCTCCATACTCGCGAGATGCTCGGCGGATTCCTCAAAAAACACCTGATAAAACTGGCTCATGTCGATGGACATTGGTTTTTCCCTGAGGTTACATGATGGTAAATTCGGCTAGCGGAAAATCTTGGAAAACTGCGCTTATTCAGTATTAACCAATCACTTTTTTTACTACTTCCAATAATTTATGCGGATCGAACGGCTTGACTAGCCAACCCGTCGCACCTGCGGCCTTACCCTGTGATTTCATCGCATCGCTCGACTCGGTTGTAAGCATCAGGATAGGGGTTGTCGCAAATTGAGGCATACCACGCAAGGTTTTTATCAGGGTCAAGCCATCCATAATGGGCATATTCTGATCAGTCAGAACCAAGTCAATGGCACTGGCATTTGCAGTTGCCTTAACCAGCCCTTCTTGACCATCTGCCGCCTCAATAACGGTATAACCGGCTGACTTGAGTGTAAAAGCCACCATCTGCCTGATGGAGGTGGAGTCGTCAACAGCTAAAATAGTTTTGGCCATTTTTTTCCGCTCAGTAAGTTTAAAGTGATTTATTGGTAATTTACTGTTCCTGCTGCCAGATTGCATTAATTACCTGAAAAATGCAATCCGCCTTTCGTTGCCGTAAGTCAAAACAACTCGATATCGCCCGTACCGAAATCCTTTTGTGCGACTGGATTAGCTTTTTGCTTATCCAGTGACACGACATGCTTGTCCAACAAACGATTGTAAGCTGCAATTCTTTCCAGATATTCCTTCTGATCCTTGCTGGCGCCGCCTCTACCCATCTCATTGGCCACTTCTTGTAGCGCCGTCATGCGCATCCTAGCATGCTCGATCAGTTGTGAGCTCATGTCCTGAAATTGCAATGTCGATATCACCACCAACACATTTTGTTCCACGTTTGTGCTGATGGCATTTAACTCAAGAGCATTGCTGGCAACAGCCGCGTTAAATGAGGTAAGCTCATCCATAATACCGCGTACATGCCTGTTCGATTCCATCACTGCCGCACGGTCGTCTGCCGCGAGATTGCTGATCACGCGCTCTGCTAAAGCAAGTGAGTCTTGAACCTTATCAACCACTTCACGAATCTGCCTGCTGAAATCGTTGGTATGTGATGATAAATCGCGCACTCCGTCAGAAATTGAAATAAAGTTGCTGACCAGCTTGCCGATTGCATCGCTTAAAATTGCTTGTGTGTTGCCTAATTCAGTGTGCGCCGAACTTAGTTGCTCAGCTATCTCGTTACCTAATTGCATATGAAACGCGTTGCTTTCGTGAAGGTAATCGCGTCCTCCATGCGATATAGAATCTTTTCCGGCGCTTTCGCTAGAGCGTTTAATCAGGTATCCCCAACATCCTGCCAAAGCCAAAAATACCAGCACATCACCCAGAAGCACATTTATGCTATTAAAGTACAACGCATGGCCTCCGAGCAGAGCCCCGCTAATGAATATACCAATCAAGGCCATCCGAAAAGAATTTGTCATAATATGCAAGCCTCTAAATTTAAGTTCTGAATCATGCCGGTGATAGTCAATGCCAAAGTTAACGCTGTGGATATTACTCAGTTTAGCGCATTATCACAATGTTTAGCTAGTTATCAGACGGTACTCGCCGTGCTAGCTTGTATTGCACTTTGCACATGTTTAAGTAAATCAGCATCGGTATAGGGCTTTGTCAGATAAAAATCTACACCCGCGCTAAGTGCCTGATCACGATGTTTTTCTGTCGAACGTGAGGTAATCATGATGACAGGCAGATGCCGAGTCGCTTCTTTCAATCTCAAATGTTGAGTAAGCTCTAGACCGTTCATATTAGGCATTTCCATATCCGTGCATATCAGATGAGGTCCGAAAGAGTCGAGCACACGAATGGCTTCCATCCCGTCACCTGCCCCCTTGACTTCATAGGCAGCATCCTGAAGAAGTTGCATCAAACCCTTGCGCACTGAAAGAGAGTCATCTACAACCAGAACACGGCGGGCTTTCTTGCGTGCTGCGGCTGCCAAATCTGCTGCCGCAGACGTCACTGCAATTGGTGCGGCCAACAATTCTGGCACGTTGAGCAGGGGCACCAGCGTACCATCTCCCAACAATGTTACGCCAGCTATGCCATGTACATGAGGCAAGTATTTGCCCATATTCTTTACCATCACGCTTCGACTATCGATAAGGCGATCAACCAGAACCGCCATCGTGCCATCCATTGTGCGAACCAATACTTTTGGCAGCGCTGCATAGCGTTCTGCACTCGGCGGATCACATGGATACCCGGTAAGGGGTGTTAAATCTTTTACCGGATAACTTTCATCGCGTATAGTAAACACCCAACTGTCTGACCCGAGCGCTTTTTTATCCCCCCACTCGGATTTAGCATTGCTTATTTGACCCAACCCACCTGGAAATGCTTCCTTAATGTAGTGTATGGGAATTGCGAATACTTGTTGACCGGCTTCTGCCAATAAGGTGTGCTGAGTAACTAGGGAAGCTTGAAAACGCAGTACGATTTCACTGCCCAACCCTGGCTCTGAGGTAAGTTCAACAGTTCCTTTAATGTTGGCCAGACGTGTAGCCACCACATCCATACCGACACCACGCCCGGAAATTTCACTTACCTGCTCGCGCGTTGAAAAACCTGGCAACAAAATCAGCCGCGCCAGTTCCGGTCGCGTTAATTCTTGATCTTTAGTAATCAGGTTCTGGCTGATCGCTTTTGAGCGAATACGCTCATAATCAAGCCCTTTTCCGTCATCGCGAATCGTAACAACTATCCCCGATCCCTGCCTAGAAAAATCGAGACTGATTGTACCTTCAGCTTGCTTTCCTGCAGAGACCCTGTCATCAGGGAGTTCGATACCATGATCGACAGCATTTCTTAGTAGGTGAAGTAATGGGTCGGCTAACTTGTTAATTACGTCGCCATCAACCTGAATTTCACCGCCGGTAATGACCAATTCGGCCTGCTTCCCTGTTTGTTGACAGGTTTGACGTACATTTCGAATCAACCGGGCGCTTAAAACATTAACTGGCGCAAGTCTGGTAGCGACGGCTTGATATTGTAGTTCTTTATTGATATTCGCTTGCTGAGACACCTCAGAGCGCAAATTCGCAACACCAGTTTCAAGGTTGTCTGTCATCTCGCGAGCATCTGCCGTCACCTCAACTAGCCCTCGCGTAGCGCCGTACAATTCCGAGTAACGATCCATTTCCAAAGGATCAAATGAATCGTCCTCTTCAGCCTCAGCACGTGTTAATAGCATGCCCCGAACCATTACCAGCTTTTCTAGTTCGACCACACGATGCCGCACCAAAACGTTATGATCAAGCAATGCTCTTGTGCGGATATTCACATTCGCAACCAGAGACTCAAGACGCGCAATTTTGCTTGTCATCTCGCCAACCAGACGAAATATTTCTTCCACCGTGCTCACCGGAACGCGGAGTGTTGCCTGCGGTTCGCTTTCCGTAGTTGGTGCTGTCGACATGCTGGCACTAGCTGCATTTTGAGGCGCGGAAGCGACCTCTACAGTAGCATCATCCGTCATGCTTGCAATTTCACCTGACTTGACCTTATTTGCCCAAGCCACGATTTCGTTCAGAACTTCAAATGCATTTTCCGGCGCTTCTTCGTCCCCTCTCAGAAACCCCACCATTTGTGCCAAGCAGTCACTTGCCGAGATCAATGATTTCCCAAGTGCACGGGGAGGCCTAACCGGGTTTTTTTCGAAGTACTCAAGCACATCCTCGGTGTGATGCCCGAGCGCCGCTATACCCCGAATTCCAACAATATTTGCCGATCCCTTGAACGAATGGGCAATACGCTTAGCACTGCGCATGTCATTAATATCTGCCTGACCCGAAGCAATTTTGGCCGCCAGCGCCGAAAACTGCTCCACATTGCTTGGCGCCTCATCAATAAATGCGTCATATACGTCACGATCAGCATTTTCTGGCACAGCTAGGGAAATATCTTCAATACTTACGCTGACTGGCGCTTCTGATTCGGCCAGTTGCGCCATCAGCTCTTCAGGAACTATGGGGGGGGTAGTTAATGAATTTATTAATCCAAGACTGGCATCTTCGTCGAATGGCTGAGCAAAGCAAGGAGTAGACAGATACTCCACAAGGGCCATTGAAACGTCAAAATTTGCAGGTTCCTGCAAATATTGATCTGCAAGCGCAGGCCATGCAAGCAGCTGCTGACATGCCTGAAACCGAGCTTCACCATCCATAAATACAATGCCCGGCAAAATCCCGCCAAGCGAATTACACCAAATATTCAGACCCGGCATTCCTATCATTTCTGCCGTCTGACCGATACGCTCCAATTGTGCCGCGTAGTTTTCCAGCGCTTCCATCAACAGTGGATCGTCGCTTGCCGCCGTACCCATCGTCCCGCTCCAGCGTTCAAAATCAGGGGCGGTATGCGCAAGCTCCTTGCGCATTTCTGCAAAAAATGGGGAAAGCGCCTCAATAGACATGACTGATAAAAATTATGCGCTCGTCATTCAATCATCGGCTGAACGATTCAAAGATTTGAGTTTGCTCACTATCCTCGGTTCCAGCTGGCTCCACCTCTTCCATGGCCGTCTCTATTGAAGGTAATTTGAATACCGATATCGCACCGACTAATTTCTGTGAAGCCGACACAAGACTTGCGGCGCTTTGATTTTGCGCAACCAATTGCTCGGCAGTTTTTTCTGTAAATTGTGCAATCTCATCCGCCGCCGCACGTAAAACAGAGGCGATTTTAGTTTGTTCCGCTGAGCTGGTCGCAATTGTAGCCACCAATCTAACCAGTCTAGCCGTAGCTTCGTGCGTTTCTCGCATTCTTTCGCCGGCGTTATGCGCCAATTCAGATTCCTTAACCACCTGCTCGATGGTTTTGTTTACTGTTGCAATGGTGTCGTTTGTTTCAACCTGAATATTCTGCACCAGATTGGCAATCTGTCCTGTAGCTTGCCTTGAGTTTTCAGCCAGCCGCTGAACTTCCTCGGCAACAACCGCAAACCCTCGTCCTGCTTCGCCCGCCATGGCCGCCTGCATCGCGGCATTCAGAGAAAGAACATGGGTGCGCTCGGAAATAGTATTGATCAAATTAACAATCTGCGAAATCTCCTGAGAGCGCTCGCCAAGACGTTTGATGCGCTTCTCCATTTCTGAAATTGTCTCGCGAATCGCATTCATGCCGACGAGCGTTGCCTGCACAGTTTCCATCGCGCTCTCGGTTGACTTCGTGGCTTCTGCTGCAGCTCGGGTGGAATCTCGGGCAAATATTGCCACCTCACCGATTGAAGCCATGGCAGTTTCTAGATTTGATATCAATCTCACGACGATGACATCTTCCTCCTTCGCCATTTCATTTACCACATCAGATTGATTTTTCATGCGTTCGGATGCCGCTTCAACGACTCCTGCAACTTTCGTCACATGGTGCAATACTGTTGCAGTAACATCGGTCAATTGATTGATCGCATCGCCCAAAGTGCCGATAATATCCTCGGTCACCGGTGCACGAACCGTCAGGTCCTTCTGTGATAGTGCACCCATGGCAGAGAATAATCCGATAACAGAATTATTTAGACGTTCGTTCGCGCCAGCCGTTGTTTTTAACGAAGCAATGTACACATCTATCAGCTTATCAAATGCTCTGCCCAAAGCGCCAATCTCATCCCGTGATTTGAGATTTAACCGCATTTCATAGTTGCCAGCTTCAACTTTGACGATAGATTCACGCAACTGATACAACGGATTCACAATACCCCGATATACAAGATATGAACAAAGCACCATTATAAAAAACGCCGCCGCCACGACCGCAATTGTTATCGTAGTCGCACCCAGTGAAGCCGCATCAACCGCCTGTCGAGCGCCAGCCATGTCTTCGGCAATCCGGTAATTCAACAACGACTGGCTCTGTTTGAGCTGTCTGTAGATATCGTTAAACTCATCGAACTGAACTTCGGCGCTTACAGTGTCGGTCTGTGCCAGAGCAACAATATTTTGTGCGGATTTTATGTACCCCTCAACTGAAGTCTTTACCGCACTGCCCGCTTGACGTGTTTGAGGCGCAACCGCTTGGGAATTCACTATTCCGGCAATATTTGCTGATAGTGATTGCATATGGCCATTTAAGTTTTTTACTGCCTCCTTGTATGCTACCGTTTCTCCGATTTTGGCCTCGCGAAGAATTTGCAACACATCGGCTCGGATTTCATCGTGCGACATGTTCGCACGCATATTGGTATTAATTAGTGCAAAGTTCCCTTGTGTATAATCGATAGCATCACTCAATTCAGACTTGCCGTAATAGCCCACTCCGCCAACAAGTGCTACGGACAACAACGATAGAACGCTGAAGCCAATCAATTTGGCGCGAATTGTTACAAACATTGTATTCTCCTTAAATACTGGTAAGGATGCGGAAGCACACGGCAACCAAATTGGTTTATTAATTCATTCATCTCAAAAATACCTACGTATAAGTCTTGAATTATTTTTCATCACGCTGTGGACATATCAACTTGGAATATTGAAGCAAATAAGGCCTCCATATCAAGATCGATCCAAATATCCTGATTCACACCTCTATAAACTGCCTTGGCATAAGTTGAAATAGGGTGCGTTATTTCCGCTGTGCTAACTTCATCCCCCTGGGCGAATCTCCTGCGATCTGGCAGGCTATCAACAATCACCCCAACAGCATCTTCATTTCGGCCATATACCATAAGCCACGCATACTTGTTCCGCCTATTCGCAGAATCAAACAAAGTTAGCAAATCCAACACGGGCACTACTCTTCCATGTCTATTTGCCAGCCCTATGACACCAGCGGGTGCGCCCGGCAAGCGAAACGTTGGCGGCATCTCAACCACTTCGCTTACTGAATCCATGCCCACCAGCAGTTTCAATTCTCCAACATTAATTCCCCGACGATGGATATACTTGGCGTATTCAGCCTCAGCCACTAAACGCGAGGCAATCTCTTCGTCGACCTGCGCCTTAAGAGCTTCGATATCGATAGGCTGCGAGGAATTTTTTTGTTGCATTTATTTACGCCTGATTTGTAATCAATACGACAACACGGAGTACGCTAAAACGATTAGCACCTTCTGAATCTTAGCCGTAACTATTAGCAAAATCTCTTAATTTGCTCCAGTATTGCCTCTTCGCTAACTGGTTTCGAAACAAAACCCTTGGCCCCCTGCATTTTTGCCCATGCCTGATCTGCTTTTTGGTTCTTGCTGGATACGAAAACGACCGGAATATTTTTTGTCGCCGGATCTTTATGTAATTCCCGTATCACGGCGAAGCCATCCATATCCGTCATCACGATATCCAAAAATATCAAGCTTGGCCGCTCGTCCTGAGCACACCGAATGGCGTCTTTGCCATTGTTTGCAGAAACAACCTCAAAATTTGCACTCAAAACGATTTGACAAATCAAATCTAGCTCTGCTGCCGAATCGTCAACGCACAAAATCTTGCTAACTGTCATAATCGGCCTACTTTTGCGGCAAGAACTTTGATATGGTTTCCAGTAGCTTTTCCTCATCGACGGGCTTAGTAAGATAAGCATCGCATCCGGACATGCTACCGCGAATCTTGTCGAATGGTGAGTCCTTGCTGGTAAGCATGACTACCGATGTTTTCTGGGCCGACCTGTTCGACTTGATCAGCTTGCATACTTGATATCCGTCAATGCCCGGCATAACGACATCCAGAAATATACATGCATAATTCTTCTGTCCGGTATAACCTATCGCCTGCTCTCCGCTTTCGGCATAATCAACATTGAAGTTAAATGCCGCCAGCTTGCTCTTCATAAATTCCCGCACCGTTTGATTATCATCGACGACCAAGACCCAATCAGCCGAAATTTCTGTCGCAGGAATTGGCGCCGACGCCGAAGGCTTTGTCAAAACCGGGGCGGCTGATGTCATCGGAGTCGAAGCTGATTGAGCATTATTTGCAACTGCAGATGTGGTTGGCGGCTTATCCTGAGTCTCGCCAGAGGGCTGCAATACCGCCACATCGAACGCCTGAAATAATTTCATCCATCGTATGGGTCGCGGCAGCACCGGCCAAGCTGTTCCGCGATTCGATTCGCCAATTAATATCGTCGGAATTTTGCCGGTCGAATTCCTTTCTCCGAGCCTAGAAATTGCACCCGCATCATCAGCATCCACCAGATATATGTCCGGCGGAAAATCAGATGCAGCATGCCGCACAAATTTCGGAATTCGGCGCGAGGAAAGTTCAAAAACGCTCCCTAGTGCCATCAATTCAGTTTGTCCAAAACCGATGACCTCAACAGAATAAGTATCTTTTTTCATGGCGATCAATAGGTACTATTATTAAACGAAGATAGGGTCAGCTAAACAATTATCATTTATATGGCTGCCCAGCATTTTATTTATGCTCTCCTACAAAATCAGCAATATTCTGCAGCAAATCATCCTCTTGGTATGGCTTGCCAAGATAAGTATTGACACCCAACTGCATCGCGTACTCGCGATGTTTATCAGCAGTACGGGAAGTAATCATGATAATGGGCATATCCTTTGTCTTCGGATCGCGGCGTAGCTCCCTGGCTAGGGCAAAACCATCCATTCGCGGCATTTCAATATCAAGCAACATCACCTCGGGCGTACAATCCACCAACTTCTCGAGCGCATCTACTCCGTCAGTTGCTGTCACCACTTGGTAGCCAGCACGCGTCAACATGCGCGTTGTTATCTTGCGTACTGTCAGGGAATCATCAACTACCATAATGACCGGTACATTAGTCTCGGTTTTGGCGCTGACCACCTTGCTCGATTTTGCGGCAACGCCAATACGCTGCATATACTGCATTGGATTAAGAATCAATACCACCACACCGTTACCCAGTATCGTCGCCCCGACGATACCTTGCATGCGGGACAATTGCGGCCCAATATTTTTTACCATCGCCTCTTGGTTACCCAGCATTTCATCCACACGAAGAGCAATGCGTTGCACGCCGCTTCGAAGTAAAATTATCGCTGTGCGCGGCTGGTCCTCCGGCACAGCATCCGCACGACCGAGCAAATGTGGCAAGTAATGCAGCGGGTAAGTATTACCCTGCCACTCAATTTGCCGTTCACGCTGAAAAACTTCCATGTCATCTGCTTTTATCTGCCTGACTTGCTCAACCATGGTGGATGGAACTGCATAGATCGCATCTCCCGATCGAACCATGAATATTTGTGTAACCGCCAAGGTAAGCGGCAAATGGATAGTAAATTTCGTGCCCTGTCCAACTTTCGAACTGACATCAATACGCCCGCCCAGCGCTGTAATCTCGCTTCGAACCACATCCATACCAACGCCACGACCTGCAATTTCGGTAATTTCGCTTGCCGTAGACAGGCCGGGGGTAAATATCAGCAGCGCCAATTGATCTTCACTTACTGCCTCTCCCTGCTGTAGAGTGCCGTTCGCTATCGCTTTTTCGCGCAGCTTTTCATAATTTAGCCCCGCACCGTCATCACTGAACTCAAACAACACTTCGTTGCTTTCCTGTCGTAAGCTCAGGCGAATTTCTCCTATCGGAAGCTTGCCGCTCTTAGCCCTTCGTTGCTCGTCTTCCAAACCATGAACAATAGAATTTCGCAGCAAGTGTTCTAGCGGCGCAATCATTTTTTCCAAAACACTGCGATCTAGTTCAACGTTCATCCCGAGCAACTCAAGGTTAGCTCGTTTATTTAATTCCTTGCCGGTCTGCCGAACGATACGGTACAGCCTGTCAGAGATGCTATTGAAAGACACCATCCGCACATTCATCAAACCCTGTTGCAGTTCACGCGTAAGCCGTCCTTGAGCCAACATTGCTGCGGCGGTTTCATCGAGATTTTTCAGCATCGCCTGTTGTACAGTTTGTACATCGTGCACGCTCTCGTTCATAAAGCGAGTCAATTCCTGCAAGCGAGTAAAACGATCAAATTCGAGCGGATCGAACTCCTCCGTATTGTCTTTCGCCAACGAAACTCGTGCCTGCATCTGGCTTTCCGCCTGTATTTCCACTTCACGCAATTGTTGGCGCAATCGAAGCACGCTGGCGGTCAACTCCAATAACCCATCCTTGAAAACACGCATCTCGGTTTCCATTCTGGAACGCACCACGCTAATTTCTCCAGCTTCTATAACCAGCCTGTCTACCACATCGGAACGCACACGCAACATTGCGCCCGGCTCCGCTGCGCGACGATCTGCCCTGCGTTCGACACCTGCCGGCTGATCTGTCGCACGTCGCGCAGGAATCGCCTTGACCTCCTCCGCGGGCTTCCCAGTTCGCAATTCTTCGAGTAATGCGGTCACTCGATCAAAGTCACCTTCCAAAGCATCCCAGTAACCCGGCTCTTCACGCTGCTGAGCGGTGGCCATCACCCGGTCTTCCATTTCATGGGATATCTCACCAATACGCATAGCGCCAACCATGCGCGAACTGCCCTTCATGGTGTGCAACAAACGCTTCAGCATCTGCACCTGAGAATCATCTGCCGGATTCTCGCGCCACCCACGCAATCCCTCCCCTATCTTTGGCGCCAAGTCGTCCGCTTCTTCAAGAAAAACAGGCAAAAGCTGGTCATCTATCTCATCGAACACCTGCGGCTTGGTCGTTTCGGCACCCTCTTCTGCTGCTTTAGCCACGGTGAGCACCGTCGGCTGAAAGGCTTGTGTCTCGGAAACTATTTGTGCTGTCTCTTTCTTGGCGACGTGCCCAGCAACTTGAGTCACTTCGGATTGTTTTTCCACCTGCTGCGCAATATCTCTCGGTTCTTGAATTTCAAGCGCTGAAATCTGCAGAGACTCAGTCTCGATATTTTCACGAGACGAACCCATTTCTACTGTTTCATTTGGTTTTGCAACACCTTCGGCGACCCTTTCTTTATCCGCGAGTAGCCCATCAACCAAATCGGCCCGTCGCGCTGGCATTTGCCGTTCAAAAATGCTTTGCACCATATCGGCCAGCGCCTCAATGGATTGTTCAAGCAATTGCAGCTGCCCATCCTTTGGTGCAAAGGGTTTCTGCATGTGCACTTCCAGCCAGCCCTCCAAAGCGGAAGCTAACTCGACCACCACCTCGAATCCCATCGTACGACTTATACCTGACAGAGTGTGCGCAGCTCGCATGAAGTCATACTTCACCACGGGCGGCGTTGCCATACGTAACTCACCAAGCTGCTCATGCAGCGCCATCACATTCTGCATCGCCTCTGTACTGGCTATATTGAATAATGCCAGCGTCAGGGTCGGACCGCCTTCAAAAGTTATGTCCTCACCCTCTTCATCTGGCATCTGCATCTCAGCCCCTGATGCCCCCTGTTCATGCTCAGGCGCAACATCAGGTATTGGTTCAGATGCTGCCACCATCGGTGCTTCGAAAGATGACTCCACTGGCAATTCAGCCAATGATTCAATCTGTTCGGGCAATTCCTCGGTGACTTGCATCTCCATCGGCGCAATCACCAAATCAGCTTCTGTATCTGATTCAGACGGGAACTCTAATGACAACTCCGAGAAAGTTGCAATCACCGGCTCGGTTAGCGGCTCCGGCGTTGGTTCCAGAGGCATTTCAAATGACAGCTCAGATATAAATTCTGGCTCTGGCTCTGTTGCAGTCTTGTCTATGGTCGATGAGACCCCAAACATTTCTGGATCTTGGCCATTTTCAATGCGCTTCGCAGCAGCCACTAAATCATCCGCTTCAATGCTCGCTACCCCATGGGTTGATAGCGCATCAACCCAACCGACAAAAGCATGTGCCGCTGCATCAATAAAGCTCAGCAAAGCAGGAGTGGCGGGTTTTTTCTCTTGCAGCCACTGGTTCATGGCACTTTCAACACTCCACGCAACCTCTCCCAAATCCGTCAAGCCTACCATCCGGCCACTGCCCTTAAGCGTATGAAAAGCACGCCTTATGGCAACCAGCGATTCGTGATCAGCCAAGTTTGACTGGCATGCCTTCAGACTGCTACCAATCGTGGCTAGCACTTCCTGCGCTTCTTCCAAAAATATATCGAGTAACTCCTGCTCTTCTTCCGACAGCGGCTGCTTTTCTGCAGAAGCCTGAACTCGTTCCACAGCAGCCATTTCAACATTCTCTGCAACCTGAGGAGATTCTGGAAAGGCAATGTCAATTGCCGAACCAACATTTTCCAAAGGCGCAATCTCAAGTGCCGTCGCCTCAGGAACTGGTGTTTTCTCAGTCAAGGTCATTTCCGTAGGTGCTGTGCCTCCAGTCGGTTCAAATGAAGGAAATTCTAAATCCAGAGATATCCCAGAAGACTCCACCGACCCGGACGCTGGAGCTGGAGCTGGAGCTGGAGCTGGAGCTGGAGCTGGAGCTGGAGCTGGAGCTGGCGCTGGAGCTGGCGCTGGAGCTGGAGCTGGAGCTGGCGCTGGAGCTGGCGCTGGAGCTGGCGCTGGCGCTGGCGCTGGCGCTGGAGCTGGCGCTGGCGCTGGCGCTGGAGCTGGCGCTGGCGCTATCGGCTGATTCAACTTGAGCATTTCCGCTAAAGCGTCCTGCAATCTCCAAACATCACCCGATTGGCCATGCGTCAGGTGTTGCATGTAATTTTCCAGCGCGCTTAAGGCATCTGCCAAAGCATATCTTTCTGCGGGTTTTGGCGAGTCCGTAGTTCGTGAAAAACGGCGAACGTTTTCCTGCACCGAAGTTAACAGTTGTTCGGCATGGGTCAAGGATGAGATACGAAACCCGCCCTGTATCTGGCTCATTAACCGCAATATCTCAATAAGACCATCGCGCTTATGCAAATCGCTAAAGAAAGCATTCAGTCCCTGCTCAACATGCTGCAAATTCACCAGCATTTCGTTGGCCAGCGGCCCCATCACATCACCGCGCTGCTCCATCTCGGAATGCAGGCCGAGCAGCTCCTTCATCCGTCCTGCATCTTCCGGCTGCTGCTGTACAGCGGCCTTCATGCGTTCTGAGAGAATTCTTGCTTGCTCCTGGAAGCCGCTGCCGAGTCGATTGTAATTCTCTATACCGCTTCCCAGCAGTAACAACGCCATCGCCATATCCATACCGATAGCTTGCGCATATTCAGGATTACTCACTTGTTGCGACAGCACTTGAATCTGCTTGGCTAGATATTGCAAAACATCCCGATCCAATTTTTCACTCTGCGCCACGAGTTGATCGACGTACTTAACAAATTTTTCGCGCGCTTCCTGATCACCTTGCGCGCACAACTCCCAACTTTCCTCCGCCACACGCAGATGATCATGCATGACGCTCAACAGTTGATCAATTTCGCCAGGCGGCAATGTGGAAGGCTCGGGCAAATAACTTTCTAGCGCGTAAACCTCCTTGATTGCGTCCACCCTGTCACCCTCTATCGTGCTGAGTCCAATCAGATAAAGCATCTCATTCAATTCGGGCCGCACATCAACGGGCTTTCCTTCGGCGGTTGCGCGCATTTGCTGATCTATGCGGCTCAACAATTTGCGCACATTCGTTTCTGGCGGTAAACCATCCTGCTTCAGGCAGTCCAACAAACCCAAACCCACCCACCAGAAAGCTCTGCTATTATTTTGCGGGGAGCAGCGCAGCGCGCCATCCACCGCCTGCTGCATCTGCTCTACAGAATTAGTTACATCTTCTTGTCGCATCCAACGTAATAATCCCTGTTGATACTGACCACGAAGAACTTTGAGTCGCGCCATTGCGTCACTTTGGGGTGACAAACTCAATACTTGCGGGGGTAATTTCACCTCGGTGTTTGGATAAAACAAGTCAAGCTCAAAAGACATCTCCAGGCCGCGTAACTGCTGTAGTTCCTGATATTCAGGGAACAGACGCAGCGCAGCATTGCTCGCCCCGCTCGCCAGATCATCCAGATAATGTGATACGCCAAACATGGCACGACGTATAGCGTCTCGATGCAACACTGAGACCTGCTGGGGGCTTGCTGCCAAATCGCCTAAAACGACATCCAGCTCTACACAAAATACTGCCAATCCTTCCAGGCCGACCATTTTTAGCACACCCATCAAACTGCGCATCTGGGAGCGTACTGCATCCATGGCCGCTGCATTATTTGTGGGTGCAGCTAGAAACAATTCCATCTGCGCAATCATATCGGCAAGCGTACTGTCCAAGCCCGGTTTAACGGCAGCCAGTGTATTGCGATCAAATTGTGCGCTGTTGTTCGTCATATGCGGTTGCCGGTATTACAACTTGAAGCCAGCCACAGACCCCCTCAAATCAGCCGTTAACGTGGTCAGTTGCGCGATGGAGTTCGCCGTCAGACGCGTGCCTTCAGTTGTTTGAACAGTAATTTGCAGAATATCCTGCATAACGCTGGCAACCTCACTAGCCATATCGCTTTGTACCTGTGTAGAGGTCGAAATACTATTGATAAGCGCAGCCAACTCATTTGAAACCTGTTCAATCTCCCGCAGGGATTGTCCTGCCATATCTGAAAGTTTGGCGCCTTCCACCACACCCAAAGTACTTTTCTCCATTGCAGCCACCGCGTCATGGGTGTCGCCTTGGATCGTTTTTACCAATGCGCCAATCTGTTTGGTTGCCTCCGCGGATCGCTCAGCCAGTCGCTGAACTTCTTCCGCCACCACAGAGAATCCGCGCCCCGCTTCTCCGGCCGAGGCAGCCTGAATCGCCGCGTTCAAAGCCAACACGTTTGTTTGCTCGGTAATATCGGAAATAAGATCCACGATTTCGCCGATCTCTTGCGAGCTTTCGCCAAGTCGCTTAATACGTTTGGCGGTATCCTGTATTTGCTCTCTCAGTACATCCATACCGCTAATCGTATTTCGCACTGCCTGCGCACCTTGTTCTGTGGCAACCAAAGTACGGCGCGCCACATCCGCCGACTGTGCCGCACTTGAATCCACCTCTTTGATGGAACGGGTCATCAGTTGGACAGCCTCGCCGGCCCCTTGAATCTCGGCAGCCTGTTTTTGTGCCGCTTCGAGAAGCCCCTTCGAAATAGCCTCGGCATCTTTCGTTGCACCACCCATCTGCTCAACTGCAGCTGTAATTCTTGCCACCAGTTTGCGAAATTCTTCGGTTGTATAATTCAGAGAATCGGCAATCGCACCTGTAACATCCTCCGTAACTGTCGCTCGCACCGTCAAGTCACCATCAGCCAGATCGCCCAATTCATTCATCAAACGCAAAATAGCGTTCTGATTTTGACTGTTCATACGCGCTGCCTCTTCACCACGGCGTCGAGTATCGTCCAAATTGGTTTTAACCAACAACATCAATGCCAACACCAGCAAAATACCAAACCCCAATATCGAGGCATTGGCTGTTCGCGCTGTTAAGGTGGATTGGTAGGCATCTACCAGAAGCTGGGATTTTGATAACAGCAGATCAGAATCACTCACAATAGCCTTAGCCGCAGTTTTCGCAGCGACTAGATTAAGAATCTGCGCGACAAGAATCTCTACACTGCTCCGATAGGAGCCGAACAAATTGCGCGCACGCTCTACATTTCCATCTGTCCCCGACATGGAGGTTAAAATCTCTTCGGCTGCCAGAGTATCTTCGCCCAGCCGCCCCCCTTGTTCAGCCGACACTTCCACCGCAAGAAGCCTACCGGCATCTTTTCCTATGCGTTCCACTGCCAGGGCAAATCGAGTCGCTCTCTCTTTCTGGGCACCCTCTGAAGCATCCATCATCTTCTGGGTCAGTACGCGTAACTCAACACCAACGGTCTCGATCGTCGCCAACGTCACGCCCAGCGTTACCAAACCGGCGCGACCAGCCTCTACTACCTTTACATCCACCAACGTTTTATTGGCCAGCTTCATGTAATCGTTCAGAGCCGTGCGCGCAGAACCCGTGGTTGCAGGTAGAGACCCGTCACCCTGATCGAGTCTGGTCATAATATCCAGCATGCGCGCTTTACTTTCAGCCAGCGCATCAAACGCTACCGAGTTCCCGTACAAAGCTTGCTGAGCTTCCTTGGCTATCCGCTGGGACAACATCAGCAATTGGCTGGATTGACCCACATAACGCACGCTGAAGTTTTCTTCTCGATTACTCATATATGCAGAAATCGCAGTCAACACAAGGAAGCTGCCCGCAGCAAACCCATACAACTTCATTTTGGAAGCAGCAGAACCCGTTTTAGCCGCAGCAGCAGGTGTATATCGTTTACCTTTACCGAACAGGTTTAACGCAAATTTGAAAGCCATTCTGAATACTCCTCCCAGCGGAAAAAACTAACTGCCAATTTGTAAAAATTCAGCCTGCTTCAACAAGCCAGACACATCGAGTTTGCGCCATGACGCACCTTGTTCATCGTGGTACTCGTATTGCCCGTCAAATCCTTCTGATTTACTCCACGCCCGCGAGTCTCGCAAACCCAGCACTCTATCCACCAGCAACGACACATTAAACGCATATCGACTGGCCGCCAAAAGAATCCTGTTATTACTATCCTCCGGAATCACCCCACTATGTTCATAAGCGGCCATATCAACCACTCCGTAAAGATTTCCTCTCACATTGGCCATGCCTCGAAACCAAGGCTTGGTGAATGGAACGGCTGTCAATTTAGGCAACGGCAACACTTCACCAACATCCGACATTTCCACCAACCAGTTGCGTCCGGCAATTTGTACGCCCATCGTTGATACCCGCTCTTCAGACAAATCACTCCCCTGCAATTTGTCGATCAGGTTTTGCTGAAATTCGCGCAAGTTTAGTCTTTTTGACATAGTGGATTAGCTTAACTCAACGCCGCTATCTTGCCCAAAAGTTCGGCAGAATTGATTGGTTTGACCACATAGTCCTTGGCACCCTGACGCACACCCCAAACCTTGTCAGTCTCCTGATCTTTGGTGGTGCAAAGTATAATCGGAATGTGTTTGGTTTCAGGGTCATTGGAAATTGCACGCGTCGCCTGAAAACCATTCATTCCCGGCATCACCACGTCCATAATAATCAGGTCGGGCTTTATCGATTTAGCCTGAGCCACACCCTTCTCCCCATCCTCCGCAAACGAGACCTCAAAACCCTGCTTACCCAAAACCTCACCGATGATATGACGTTCTGTTGCAGAATCGTCCACCACCAGCACCCTCTTAATTGCCATAACCTTCCTCCTTCTTTTCCTGGGTATGCGTGATGACGGCCTCGACAAGACTTTTCTTGTTGAAGGGCTTGAGTAGATATTGATCCGCGCCGACCAGCTTGCCCCTAGCTCTATCAAACAAAGTGTCTTTGCTGGTCAACATCACCACAGGAGTGTTTTTAAAATCCTGATTCTTTTTGATTAGCGCACATGTCTGGTAACCATCCAGTCGCGGCATCATCACATCCACGAATATGACATCCGGTTTGTTGTCGACCACTTTGGCCAAACCATCAAACCCGTCTTCGGCAAGGATGACTTGACATCCCGCCTGCGACAGAAAGATTTCTCCGCTACGCCTTATCGTGTTGCTGTCGTCGATCAGCAACACTTTAATTCCTGACAATGGCTGTTCCTCGCTCATTTCTATCCCTCTTGCTTTGGCACTGATGTGCTTGCCACCTGTGTTTTGAACGATTTCTCGGCGGCAATCCTAACGTATCTCACCGTTGCTGTCATGCCGTTTTTATCTTCTCCAGAAATGTGGAGAGAATAAAATCAGCACCGTGAATATCTCCAGCCGCCCTACCAGCATGCCGAATGTGCACACCCAAGTCTGAAAATCGGTCAATCCTTGGTAATTGCTGGCCGGGCCGACCACACCCAACCCCGGGCCAAAGTTGTTAACACATGCCAATACCGCCGAAAGGGCTGAAATAAAATCCATTCCGCTTATTAGTAATAAAAATAAGAGGCTGGCAATAGTCATGAAATACAGAAAAATAAAGCCCAAGACAGCGAACACAATTTTGTTGGGCACCACGCGACCGCCGATCTTCATCGGGTTAACCACTGCAGGATGCAACAGTTTAAGCAGTTCGCGTCCAGCTTGTTTGAAAAGCACGAGGGTTCGCACCATCTTGATGCCGCCACCTGTAGAGCCGGAACTGGCCGCAATGCACCCTACGAACAACATCCACATGGATGCAAAGATTGGCCATTGCCCATAATCTACACTGGCAAAGCCAGAGCTGGCGCCGATTGAAACGACGTTGAAAGTAGCATGCCGCAACGCAGTCCAAAATTCTAAGTAAACCCCGTTCCACCACAGAAACACGGCTATGCCAAAACAGCTGGCCAAAATCAAACCGATTGCAGCTTTGGCTTCCGCGTCATACCAATAAATGCTCAGCGTCTTACCGTGCCATGCAAGGTAATGAGACGCGAAATTTACCGTAGCGATAAGCATGAACACAACCATCACGGATTCGATAAGCGGGGAATTGAAATATCCAACGCTGGCATCATGCGTGGAAAATCCGCCAAGCCCCATGGTAGAAAAAGCATGACATACCGCATCCAGCCAGCCCATTCCCGCCCACTTCAACGCGACGATGCAGGCGATGGTCATCACCGCGTACACCGCCCATAGATTGCGTGCAGTGTCGGCGATTCGGGGTGTCAGCGCAGAGTCCTTCATCGGCCCAGGCATCTCCGCCTTAAACAATTGCCTGCCGCCAATGCCCAATAGCGGCAACACCGCGACTGCCAATACGATAATGCCCAACCCCCCCAGCCACTCCATTTCATGCCGCCACACGTTGGTAGAAGGCGGCAAACTATCCAGTCCGGCCAACACAGTTGCGCCTGTGGTAGTCATCCCGGACATAGTCTCAAAATATGCATCCGTAAAAGAAAGGTCGGGAATGGTCATTAACAGCGGAATAGTTGCGAATGCGGGCATCGCCGTCCACATTGTCACCACTAACAAGTAGCCATGCCGGATCGATAGCTCACCTTTGTAACGACGCGTCATTAACCACATCAATATTCCAGCGGTAGCAGTCCACACCATTGCCAACAAAAAATCCAGCAGCATGGTGTCATTTCCATAGATCAATGCGGTAGCAACGGGCAGTACATAGGCCATACTGAACATCACCAGCAACAAACCCAATGCATGGATAACAGTTAGCGTGCGAATCATTCAGAAAAATCCGAGATTGACCTGAAACAATTTTTCGACCTTTCTGACCGTCCTCTTGTCGATAACAAAGACGATAACATGATCTTCAGCTTCGATCACTGTGTCGCGGTGCCCCATGATGACTTCATCGTTGCGAACCAGCGCGCCTATAGTCGCCCCCTTGGGCAAATCGATATCCTCAATACGTCGCCCGACCACACGCGAAGACTGCCGGTCACCGTGCGCCACCAATTCCAACGCCTCGGCAGCACCTCTTCGCAACGAATGCACTGCCGCCACGTCACCTTGTCTCACATAGGCAAGTAGCGAACCTATAGTGACATGCGCCGGAGAAAGCGCAATATCAATCTTGCCTCCCTGCACCAAGCCTACATACGCACTGCGATTGATCAATGCAATCACCTTGCGCGCACCTCCCTGCTTGGCAAGTAACGAGGACATGATGTTGTTCTCGTCATCGTTGGTTAGCGCGCAAAATACATCGACCTCACCGACATGTTCCTGCTGCATCAATTTTTCATCCGTACCATCGCCGTTCAATACCAGAGTGTTGGTCAACTCTCCCGCCAATCTCTCGCAGGACTTTTTGTTGTATTCGATCAGTTTGACCTGATAATCATTCTCCAAAGCCTTGGCAAGACGACGACCGATGTTTCCGCCGCCCACAATCATGATGCGCTTGCTGGGTTCGTCCATGCGGCGCATCTCTTTGAGAACGCTTCGGATATTATTGGTTGCCGCAATAAAGAAGATTTCGTCTCCATCTTCGACCACTGTGTTGCCTTCGGGGATAAGCGGGCTATCCTTGCGGAAGATCGCCGCGACACGTGTCTCTACTTGCGGCATATGGGTGTGCAAAAAACTCAAGGGTTGCCCCACCAGCGGGCCGCCGGTGAAAGCGCGCACGCCGACCAGAGATGCCTTGCCATCAGCAAATTCCAGCACTTGAAGAGCTTCAGGGAACTCGATCAACTTAACTATATAATCAGTCAGTATCTGTTCGGGACAGATGGAGAAATCTACGCAAAAATTGTCCGCATTGAACACCGCTTCGCGATTAAGATAATCAGTGGCACGTATACGAGCGATACGTGTAGGTGTGTTGTAGAGGCTGGATGCCAGTTTGCAGGCAACCAAATTGACTTCATCGCTTTGCGTTACCGCCAGCAGAATATCGGCATCGGCGATCCCCGCCTGTTCCAGAGTAGAAGGATGGGCCGCATTACCGGTCAAAGTGCGCAAATCCAGTCTATCCTGCAATTGGCGCAGCTTCTCACCATCCGAATCTACAACGGTAATGTCGTTGGCCTCTCCGACCAAACTTTCAGCCACAGTAGAACCGACCTGCCCAGCCCCAAGAATTAATATTTTCACAATATCCCCTTTACTACACTGGCGCTATACGACGGCGTACCGTTAATACGCCCGTATCCAACTCTTCCATTCGCTGAATAATTTTTCATCGCGTGCGGCGATGACCGAACGCTGCCAGATATCGCCCATAGCGAAATCATCGTTATCGATACAGCACGCGCGACCGCCCGACTCGGACAAAATCAGCGATCCAGCGGCATAGTCCCAGAGCTTTTGCCCGCCGTGTAAATACAAATCGTAGCGCCCTGCTGCGGTGTAGCACCAATCCAAAGCGCTTGCGCCAAAATTCCGCTGAGAAGAATACGGGGGCGAAGTCGCCAGTTGTGTGACCAGCTTCTTTTTTAGTCGTTTCATGTCCACGCTGGCCAAAGACTGCGACAAAGTAACCATGGCATCTCGGCCGATTAATTTTTCCCCGTTCAGAAATGCCCCGCGCTCATGCTCGGCCGCAAACATCTCGTTTGCCACCGGATCGTACACTACCCCCAACACGCTTCTGCCTTCGCGTAACAATGCGACAGATACCGCAAAATAGGGCAATCCGTGCACAAAGTTGGATGTACCATCGATCGGGTCAACACACCATAGACCGCCCTGCCCATCCTTCCATAACGCATGTTGTTCGATAGAACTCATTTCCTCGCCCAACACCGGCACGTTAAGAATAGCCTGCAATTTTTTCGACAATGCGGCCTGAGCCGACAGATCAGCCTCGGTACACAGACTCCCGTCACCTTTATGCTGATGCGCCACTTTGAGATAACGCGGCATGATCTCTTCCGCCGTAACAAGTTTGACTGCCGCAACCACCGCCTTGAGCAACGCACCCATACCGGTAACCGCAGGATTTTTTCCACTGTTGGTCAGTTGGTTCATTCTGCCTTCCACTTGATGGAACAACCCATGCTGGCGATCTGTTCGCGTGGCCCCTGCCCGGTTTTTGCCACCTGCACCATCGCATTGAACAGGTCGCGCGGCGCATCGGCGACCGCTTCTTTACGCGAAGCATCCAATCGCCCGCGATACTGTAATTCCAGATTGGCGTTAAAACCGAAGAAATCCGGCGTGCACACCGCGCCGTAATCCTTGGCAATCTGCTGAGTCTCATCCATAACATAAGGAAAAGGGTAACCGTATTGCCGCGCAACCGCTTTCATGTTGTCGAAACTATCTTCCGCATAATCGGCAGGATCGTTCGACATGATCGCGATACTATTGATGCCGTGCAGTTGCAACTCGCGCGTGTCGCGGATGATGCGGTCGCGTATCGACTTCACATAAGGGCAGTGATTGCAGATGAACATCACCAACAGACCGTTCTTGCCACGGGCATTAGCAAGGTTGTAACGCTTGCCGTCCACACCGGGCAGGTCGAAATCGAGGGCTTTCCAGCCAAAATCACAAATGGGGGGTTGAAGACTGACCATTTCATATACCTGACAATATTCCAGAAGCCGTTATATTATCACGATGACCCTCATAATCCCGACATCCCTATTCACCGTTTCTGACCATGCCACGCTTCTACTGCCCCCCGCCGTTGCCACTTAGCGGCTCATTCGATCTGCCGCCCGATGCCGCCCACCACGCCTCGCGCGTACTGCGTTTGCGCGAGGGCGGTGCGGTGCAACTATTCGACGGTATCGGCAATGAATGTCACGGCCTGATTACCGAACTCGGCGGCAAACGCGTGGTAGTCGGCAACATCATCGCCATCGATGCCGACCGCGAATCCCCGCTCAAGGTGTTGCTGGCACAAGCCCTGTCTAGCAGCGAGAAAATGGACTGGGTGATACAGAAAGCCACCGAGCTGGGCGTGGCAGAGATACAACCCATCGACACCGAACGCAGCGTAGCCAGACTGTCTGCCGAGCGCGCCGTCAAGCGCCTCGAACATTGGCAACAAGTCGCCATCTCCGCCTGCGAACAATGCGGGCGCAACACCCTGCCGCAAATACACCCACCGCTGGACATCATGGTGTGGCTGCAACAAATGCAGAAAGTGGCCGACTCGAAATTCATCCTGCTACCGCAAGATGCCGCCTCGCTGCACGCACAAGCCAAACCACAAGGACGCATCGCTTTGCTGATCGGCGCGGAAGGCGGCTTCACCCAAGCCGAGAGCGATACCGCACTGCATTGCGGCTTCACCGCGATACGCATGGGGGCACGCGTGCTGCGTACCGAAACGGCGGCGATCTCAGGACTCGCCGCTTTACAGACCCTGTGGGGAGATTTTAACTAAGGAGTATCTATGCCATACGTCAACATCCGCATCGCCGGCAGCCTGACCCGCGAACAGAAAAAACAGATCGCCGCCGAGATCACCAACACACTGGAACGGGTCGCACTCAAACCCAAATCGTATACCTACATCGCATTTGACGAGTTGCCCGACGAGAATTGGGCCATCGCGGGACAGTTGCTAGATGAGTCGTAGCGCGGCATGATGCGCGCATTGCACTAGGGAGATAATAAATGCCAATCACCACATCCGCCGAATTCGTCGCCTGGTTCCGTTCCGTCGCGCCCTACATCAACGCGTTCCGCGGATGCACCTTCGTCATCGCGTTTGGTGGCGAAGTCGTCGCGGATGGCAAATTCGTCGAACTGACCCATGACTTCAACCTGCTCGCCAGTCTGGACATCCGGCTGGTGCTGGTGCACGGCGCACGTCCCCAAATAGAAGAACATCTGGCGAAGAACAGTATCGGCGACACCTATCATCAGGGCATCCGTATGACCGATGCCGAGACCATGCGCTGCGTCAAGGAAGCTGTTGGACGGGTGCGTGTTGAAATCGAGGCGCTGCTGTCGATGGGCCTGCCGAATTCGCCGATGGCGAACGCCGACATCCGCATCGCGGGCGGCAACTTCATCACCGCGCAACCCATCGGGGTGATCAACGGCGTCGACCTGATGCACACCGGCGCGGTGCGAAAAGTGGATGCAGAAGCAATGAATGACCGCATGGACTTTAACGAAGTTGTACTGCTCTCGCCGCTCGGCTACTCGCCCACCGGCGAAGTGTTCAACGTCACGCTGGAAGATGTCGCCACCGCCACCGCCATCGCACTGGATGCCGACAAGCTGATGTTCCTGATGGACACCGATGGCGTGCATGACAAGAAGGGCAAGCTGATCAAGGAACTCACCGTCGCCCAAGCGCAGGACGCACTCAAGCCAAAACGCAAACTGACGGATGACGTCAGCCTGTTCCTGCCCTGCGCGATACGCGCCTGCGAGGCGGGCGTGGCGCGCACCCATTTGATCAGCCGCCACACCGACGGCGCAGTGCTAAAAGAATTGTTCAGTGACGATGGCATCGGCACGATGGTGGTCGAGAGCACGCTCAATACATTACGCGATGCCGGTATCGAAGACATCGGCGGCATCCTCGAATTGCTGCGCCCGCTTGAAGAAAGCGGCGTGCTGGTTAGACGCAACCGTGAATTACTGGAACAGGAGATCGACCGCTTCGTGGTGCTGGAACACGACCACCGTATCGTCGGCTGCGCCGCGCTCTATCCGTTCCCCGACGAAGCCGCCGCCGAACTCGCCTGTCTCGCAGTCGAATCGCAGAGCCGCGACCGGGGTTACGGCGAAGCCATCCTCAACCACATGATCTCGATCGCCCAGTCGCAGAAGATGAAAAAACTGTTCGTCCTCACCACGCGCACCGCACACTGGTTTATCGAACGCGGCTTTAATGAGGCCGACGTTTCCGCGCTGCCCGCGCAGAAGAAGTCGTTGTATAACTGGCAACGGAAATCAAAAGTATTTGTGAGGAAAATTTGAAGCAACTGCAGAGTCGCCGGGGATAGCCCAGCGAAATTGCTCTTGTTGGGTTAAGAATAAACCACCAACCCAACCTACAACGGCGAAACCTTTTCATTCCACGGAGCCACCTTCAGCAGCAACAGCATCCCCGGTATCGCCAGCACCGCACACAGCAAAAAGAATCCCGTCCATCCCATCGCCTCCACCAGCCAACCTGTAGCGGCATTGGCGAAGGTGCGCGGCACGGCCATCAGGCTGGTGAATAACGCAAACTGGGTAGCGGTGTAGGCGGGATGCGTGGAGCGCGCGATGAAAGCGACGAAGGCGACCGTGCCCAATCCGACGCCCAGTGCCTCGAGGCCGATCACGATAGCAAGCTGGGTGAGTTCTATGGCTGTAATTTCGGCGTGGTGTCCCACCGAGGCCAACCAGGCGAAGCCAAAGATGGAAACGACCTGCACCACGCCAAACAGCCACAGCGCACGGTTAATGCCAATCTTCACCATCCACAGGCCGCCGAGCATTCCGCCGATCACGGCAGGCCACAGTCCGGCATTCTTCGCGATCAGGCCTATCTGCGTTTTGCTGAAGCCCATGTCCAGATAGAACGGCGTGGCCAGCGCGGTGCACATGCTATCGCCGAGTTTGTAGAAGAACAGAAAGGCCAGAATTAGCAGCGCACTACTCCAGCCCTTGCGCGTGATAAATTCATGGAACGGTTCGACCACCGCCTCGCGTAGTGTTTTGGGCGGAGCAGCGCGGTGCGGCTCCTTTACCATCAGTGTCATTCCGATTCCGGGCAGCATGAACAGCGCGGTGATGACGAACACCGTGCTCCACGGCAAAAAATCCGCCAGAATCAGCGACAACGAACCGGGAACCAACCCGGCAATACGATAGGCATTCACATGCACCGCATTGCCCAAGCCCAGCTCCACATCGCTCAATAATTCGCGGCGATAGGCATCCAGCACGATGTCTTGCGTGGCGCTGAGAAAGGCAAGCAGTGTGGCAATCCAAGCGATGGCGCGCAGATCGCTTTGCGGAGAGAACGCACCCATAGACGCGATCACCGCCAAAAGACCAATCTGGGTCAGCAACATCCAGCCGCGCCGCCGCCCGAACGCGGGGACGACGTATCGGTCTAGCAGCGGCGACCATAAAAATTTCCAGGTGTAGGGAAACTGGATCAGCGCGAACAGGCCGATGGTTTTGAGATCGACACTCTCGCTACGCAGCCAAGCCGGAACGAGATTGAACAACAAGTACAGCGGCAAGCCGGAAGCGAACCCGGTAAACACGCAAATCAGCATGCGGCGGGTGAATAATTGCTGCCAGACACTCATAAAACCCCTCCCACAACTACAGCGCTTGGTGATGAAGCGTCAAAATACGGCTCAGAATCCTCACGTATACCCTCACACACTCCGGTTTCTCGCCGTGCTTTTCCCTGCCTGACCTGCGCTCGTAAGGATGTGAAAGGGATTTTCACGTAAACAGTTTTCAGGTCGAACACTGGAAGCGATACACCGCCATGCTGCCGAACAGGTTGGGCAACATCTTTACTTCGTTCCTGCCGGTCATCACGCGGCGGTCAAGAATTTGTACGCGCAGATCGGCGCAAAAACTCTCGAAGTCGTTCAGCGTGCACAGGTGCACGTTGGGCGTGTCATACCACTGGTAAGGCAGTTCGTCGGATACCGGCATATGACCGCGCAACACGTTAAGGCGTGCTTTCCAGTGACCAAAGTTGGGGAAACTGACGATACCTTCACGCCCGACTCTGAGCATCTCCTTCACCAATGCTTCGGTGTGTCGTGTGGCTTGCAGAGTCTGCGATAACAGCACGTAGTCAAACGCATTGCTTTCGAAGCCGGACAATCCGGAATCCAGGTCGCCCTGGATCACATTCACGCCGTTGCGGATGCAAGCCACGATGTTCACATCGCTGATCTCGACGCCGTAGCCGCGCACCTTGCGCGTGTCTTTCAAATAGCGCAACAGGCTGCCGTCGCCGCAACCGAGATCGAGCACCGACGCGCCCTGCGGTATCCATGCCGCGATAGCGGCAAAGTCCGGGCGGGCGGCGGCGAGTTCGATATGGTCGTGCGCACTCATGCCGAAATCTCCCCCGCGATTCGATCCAAGTAAGCGCACATCACATCGTGGTAATGCTCGTGTTGCATCAGAAACGAATCATGTCCGTGTGCCGAAGATATCTCTGCATAGCTGACGTTACGGCGGTTATGCAGCAACGCCTGAACAATCTCGCGCGAACGATCCGGCGCAAATCGCCAGTCCGTTGTGAACGATACCACCAGAAAATCGGCGCGCGCTGCGGAAAATGCTTTATCGAGATTATCTTCAAAGGCGCGCGCCGGGTCGAAATAATCCAGTGCTTTGGTCATCAACAGGTAGGTATTGGCATCAAAATATGCGGCGAACTTGTCGCCTTGATAACGCAAATAAGACTCGATCTCGAATTCAATGTCGTAGTTGTACCCGAGCTTGCCCGAGCGCAAGCTGCGCCCGAATTTGTCAGCCATGGCGTCATCGGAAAGATAGGTGATGTGCCCCAGCATACGCGCCAGACGCAGACCGCGTTTGGGTACCACGCCATGCGCGTAAAAGTTGCCGCCATGAAAATCCGGATCGGTCAGGATTGCGTTGCGTGCCACATCGTTAAAAGCGATGTTTTCCGCAGTCAGATGCGGTGCGGCTGCAATCACCAGCGCGTGTCGCAAACGCTCGGGGTATGACAGCGACCACTGCATGGCCTGCATCCCGCCCAAGCTGCCGCCCATCACGGCGGCGAATTGCTTGATGCCAAGCAGGTCAGCCAAGCGCGCTTGCGATTCCACCCAGTCTTCTACCGTCACCACGGGGAATCTCGATCCGTAAGGTTTGCCGGTTTCAGGGTCGATGCTGGAAGGTCCGGTCGAACCGTGACAACCACCCAGATTATTCAGGCCGATGACAAAAAACTTGTCGGTGTCAACTGGCTTGCCGGGGCCGATCATGCTGTCCCACCAGCCCACGCTTTTTGGGTCTTCTATATAGTAACCCGCAACATGGTGGTTTCCGGACAGGGCATGACACACCAAAATAGCGTTTGACTTGTCGGCGTTCAGCGTGCCATAGGTTTCGTACACCAATTCGTAGCGCGGCAACACCACACCGCTCTTGAAAATGAGCGGCGAATCAAAGGTGGCGCGCTGTGCGCTGACGATGCCGATGCTGTCTGAAGTATCCAATTTTCGCCCCAAAAACAAAAAACCCGTTCAGCTTTCGCGGGACGGGTTGCCTCGCTTTAGCTGGTATGTTTTAAGTGCCCCGCAAGCTGATGTCAAATCGGCACTGATGTGTAGTTTCCGCGTTTTGCGAAATGATGTCAATCTAGGCGTTGAGGCGATCCAGCAATTCACGGATTTTCATCGGGTCGTCGGCGCGTAATATTTTCTGCGTAAGTCCGGCAATCTCGGGCAGACTGGTCGTCAGCACACGTTGCTTGATGCTGGGAACCTGTGCGGAAAACATCGAGAACTGGCGCAAACCCAATCCCAGCAACAGCCTCGTATAGATCGATTCTCCTGCCATTTCCCCGCACACCGAGATCGGCATGCCGAATTTATTCGCCGTGCCGATAACGTGCGACAGCAAATCCAGCACGGCCGGATGAAGCGGGTCATAAAGATGCGCCACCTCCTCATCGGTACGGTCTATCGCCAAAGTATATTGAATAAGATCATTGGTTCCGATGGACAGAAAATCGAGTTTCCTGACAAACACTTTCATCGCCAGCGCGGCGGCTGGAATCTCGATCATGGCGCCGATCTTCACCTCGCGGTCATACGGCACACCCTCGTCATCGAGGCTCTGTTTGGTGGCATCTATAAACTGTAATGTCTGGTTGAGTTCGGACACACCCGACAGCATCGGCACCAGTATTTTAAGGTTGCCGTAATGTGAGGCGCGCAACAGCGCGCGCAACTGGGTACGGAACAATTGCGGTTCGGCCAGGCAAAAGCGGATCGCCCTGAGCCCCAACGCCGGATTGTTGGCTACACGCTTTGTCCCGTTCAATTGCTTGTCTCCGCCCAAATCGAAAGTTCGAATGACCACGGGCTGTCCTTCCATGCCCGCCACAGTGGTACGGTACGCCTCGAATTGTTCCTCCTCGTCGGGCAATTTTTCCCGGTTCAAAAACAGAAACTCACTGCGAAACAGGCCAATCCCTGTTGCTCCATTTTCCTTTACTTCCGCAACGTCTTCCGGCTTCTCGATATTGGCATACAATTCGATGACGCTTCCATCCAGCGTGTTGGCCCGCGCGGTTCTCAGGCGTTTGAGCTTTTTTCGCTCCAACTCCCAGGCGCTTTGGCGTAATTTGTATTCTGCAAGAACCACCTTGTCCGGATTGACAATCAGCACGCCCTGCTCGCCATCCAGAATCAACAAGTCGTCTTCGCGCACCAGCTCGCGCGCATGATGCAAACCGACGACACACGGTGTATTGAGGCTACGGGCAACAATTGCCGTGTGCGAAGTTGCCCCCCCCACATCGGTAATGAATGCGCCATACTGATGGGGCTTGAACTGGATCAAGTCGGCCGGACTCAGGTCATGCGCCACCAGAATCGTCTCATCATCGTTCCTTGAAGGCAGCGGCTGGTGGCCGGGCTGGCCCATCAATTGTTTGAGCATGCGCTCTGCAACCTGCGTGACATCAGTCTGCCGCTCGCGCAGGTAAGCATCTTCAAATTCATTGAATTGCGCCACCAGAATCTCGGTCTGTGTTTTAAGCGCCCACTCGGCATTGCATCGTTCGCCGGCAATCATGTCGCGCGGTGCGACACTCAGCAGGGGATCGTCCAAAATCATCTGGTGCAACTCTAGAAACGCATCAAATTCAGCGGCCGCATATGTCGGAGGACTGCTGCGTAAACTTGAAAACTCGTTGCGCGTTGCCAACAACGCCGCGTCAAAACGCGCAATCTCTTCGTCGATAAACTGCTTGGGCAGAACGTAATGCGCCACCTCCAGCGAGGTATGCGAAATCAGATGCGCCCGGCCAATGGCGATGCCGCTGGAAACGGCGATGCCATGCAATGTGAAACTCACTCGCCCTCCCCAAAATAATCGTTAATCAAGGCCAGCAATGCCTGCATCGCCTCTTTCTCATCCGTACCACTGGTCTCGATAGTGACCAGCGTTCCCCTGGCCGCCGCCAGCATCATCACACCCATGATGCTCTTCACGTTTATGCGCCGATTGTCGCGCGACATCATCACCTCGCATTTAAAGCTGGATGCCAATTGGGTAAGCTTGGCTGATGCGCGCGCATGCAATCCCAGCTTGTTGATAATCTGTATTTCCTGTTGCAGCATTCTAATTTTCCATTTGGATGATACATTCACGGCCACCCTCGATGGCAATCCTCGCCAGATCGGGCAGGGTCTTGTTGGGAACACACACCACACGCAGCAGCATCGGCAGATTCAGTCCCGCCACTCCCATCACACGCTCGGCATGGCACAGTTGTCTGCCGATATTGCTTGGCGTTGCCCCAAACACATCCGCCAGAATCAACACCCCTGCCCCCGTATCAAGCTCCTTGATAAGCGCCTCCCCCTCGACCAGCTTCTGTTTCGGATCATCCCCTGCCAGCACCGACAAACCCCTTAGATTATGCGGCACCTCACCCAGCACATGTTTGACACAATCAATAAAACTATCGCCCAGGCCGTTGTGCGTTACCAATAAAATTCCTACCAATTCAACACTCCCCACTTAAATCACGCCCATCACAAGTGACAACAACAGCGCTGCGCCCGCCAAAACAACCACGCCATAGCGCACGAGCCAGCTCAGCACCTTTGCCTTCTCCATATCTGCCCGCTGTTCGGCAGCAACGATCTTGCCGATCCTGCCCAGTACGTTGGTGCCCACCGCGCGCCGGATATTTCTGTCGATACTTTCCCGTTCCGTGTCGTTCACGGCACCACCTCCGGGCGGAGGTACTTGTCGGCGAATTCTAGCCTTTTCTGCAAGTCTGCTGTGAGATGAACACCGCCCTGCGAGTCCACCAGCATCGCTTCATGCACTTCCATTTTCCTGGCTGCCTCGCGCCAACCGCCCGCGCCGGAAATAAACAACGGCTTGGATGCCACATCGGAAAAGACACCGGCATGGGCTCCCCGTGTCAGAACCGTGACCGCCTGCACTCCCTGCATTGGGTAACCGCTGCGCGGATTGATCAAATGGCAATAACGCACCGAACCCACCATGAAGTAGCGCTGATAGTCGCCCGACGTGCCAATCGCCTCCCCGTCATGCATATCTAGGGACGCCAGCGAACCGGGTTTGCGCGGATGCTGAATGCCGACACGCCAAGGACGTTTACCGTGCTGCCCCAGAGCAAGAATATTACCGCCAATATTGATCAATGCGTTACGTACACCCCGCTCATGCAGCAGCCCTGCAGCACGATCCAGCGCATAGCCCTTGGCATAGCCGCCCAGATCAAGTTGCACGGATTTTTTTTTGCTCTCCGCCCTTCCGCGCACGATTTTGATATCGCCCATCTGCGGATTCTCCGCCACCCATCCCGCAATCGATTTTTCGCCGGGCTGTGCCGTATTAAATTCATCGGAATGAAAACCCCACAACTGTATCAGACCACCTATGGCCGGGTTGAAAAGCTGATCCGATCTACTTGAAAGTCTCGCGGCATCCTGCAGCATCGCAACCAGCTCGGCCGAGATAGCCATGCTTTCCCCCTTTGCGAATGCCGTATTCAGCTCGCTCACTTCGCTGGGCTGCCATGCATGAAGCAAATCATGCAGCCTCTGAAATTCGTGCATCACATCGCTTACTGCCCGCCTGGCACGCTGTTCGGTTTCTCCGTACACGCTAACCTCGACCAGTGTGCCAAACACATAACTTTGTTCCTGATACAACGGCTCCTTGCCCTCGCATGCCGACAGTAGCAGCGCGGTAAAAATTGCAAAAACGCGCATCAATCCGGCCATCTAGGGATTCTCCGCAGCCTCTATTTCCAGTGACGCCGCCAGCAAAGCAAGACGTCCAACCACGCCGTAGGCATAAAAACGGTTCGGTATCTCATCGGGAGCAATATCGGGATCGGGCAAGGTACAACTGGCTTCGAATGCCAACGGTTTAAAGGACATGCCGGGTGCGTTCAGGTTCTCGTCTACCCCGCGCTCGGTATGCACCCGATAAAAACCGCCAACCACGTAGTGATCGATCATGTATATCACCGGCTCTGCCACAGCATTGTTTACTTCCTCAAAGGTATACACGCCCTCCTGGATCAAAACGTCATGCACCTGCAAGCCCTCTTTGACCACTGCCATCTTGTTGCGCTGTTTTCGATTCATGCCTTTGATCTCCGCGGCATCCTTCACCGTCATGATGCCCATGCCATAGGTTCCCGCATCGGCTTTGACGATCACGAAAGGATCCTGCCTAACGCCGTACTCGGCATACTTGCCCCGTATCCTTTGCAGTACATCGTCCACCTGTGCCGCAAGACACTCCTCGCCGAGACGATCATGGAAATTAACCTGATCGCAAGTGGCGAAGTAAGGATTGATCAGCCATTGGTCGATATCGAGCAGCTTGGCAAGCTGGCCGGCAACTCTGTCGTACGCGGTAAAGTGCTGCGACTTGCGCCGTGCGTACCAGCCTGCCGAGAGCGGCGGGAAGACACCCTGCTCCAGATTCATCAGAATATCCGGCACGCCGGCCGAAAGATCGTTGTTAAGCAATACAACACAAGGATCGAATTCTGCCAACCCCAACCTGTTGCCCCGCCGCACTAAAGGTTCCAGCGTCAATGTGCTGCCATTGGGCAAGTCGAACGCCTTTGGGCCGGTAATCTCCGGCAGCAGGCTACCGACCCGCACATTCATCCCGGCTTGCTTGAGGATGGTGACGAGCTGTGCCACATTTTGCAAATAGAACAGATTACGGGTGTGACTTTCCGGAATCAGCAGAACACCGCGCGCTTCGGGACATATCTTTTCCACCGCGCTTTGCATCGCCATCACGCATAGCGGCAGGAAGTCAGGATTAAGGTTATTGAAACCGCCGGGGAACAGATTGGTATCCACCGGCGCCAGCTTAAAACCGCTGTTGCGCAAATCCACTGAGGCATAAAACGGCACGGGATGCTCCAGCCACTGTGTGCGGAACCAGTGCTCAATGGTGGGCATGGAGTCGAGAAAACGCCTCTCCAGATCGAGCAGCGGACCGGTAAGTGCGGTAGTGAGATGGGGAACCATGTGCATCAAAAGATGAATTAAGTTGCCCCATTTTAGCCGATAGCTTAACTTCCCGGAAAACGTCCTGTCAGCTTCCGATCCATATTTCTCGGCGGATTAAATTCTGTAGATAGCGCTCACGGTGTTAAAATCTCGCTCCAAAATTTTCCAAAGATTGCTTTTCATGCTTTCCACCGCAAATATCACCATGCAATTCGGCGCCAAGCCGCTGTTTGAAAACGTTTCCGTCAAGTTCGGCGACGGCAACCGCTACGGCCTGATCGGCGCGAACGGCTGCGGCAAATCCACCTTCATGAAAATCCTCGGGCGCGATCTGGAGCAAAGCTCCGGCGAAGTGATGCTGGACAAAAACGAGCGTCTGGGCAAGCTGCGCCAGGATCAGTTCGCCTACGAAGACGTGCGCGTACTGGATGTGGTGATGATGGGCCACACCGAGATGTGGGCGGCGATGTCGGAACGCGATGCGCTTTACGCCAATCCGGACGCAACCGAAGAAGACTACATGCGCGCCGCCGATCTGGAGGCTACCTTCGCCGAATACGACGGCTACACCGCCGAGGCACGCTCGGGCGAACTATTGCTGGGTCTGGGTATCGCCATCGAATTGCACAACGGCCCGATGCGTGAAGTCGCGCCCGGCTTCAAGCTGCGTGTGTTATTGGCGCAGGCGCTGTTCTCCAATCCCGACATCCTGCTGCTGGACGAGCCGACCAACAACCTCGACATCAACACCATCCGCTGGCTGGAAGACATCCTTAACGCGCGCAATTCGACGATGGTCATCATCTCGCACGACCGCCACTTTTTGAACAGCGTGTGCACGCACATGGCCGATCTGGACTACGGCAAGATCACCGTGTATCCGGGCAACTACAACGATTACATGCTGGCTTCCACGCAGGCACGCGAGCAGCAATCCACTGACAATGCAAAAGCCAAAGAAAAAGTCGCCGAACTAAAGGCGTTCGTTGCGCGCTTCTCGGCCAATGCCTCCAAGGCCAAGCAAGCCACCTCGCGCGCGCGCCAGATCGACAAGATCAAGATCGAGGACATCAAACCTTCCAGCCGCCAGTACCCGTTCATTCGCTTCGAATACGACGAGCGCGAGAAACTGCATCGTGTCGCGGTGGAAGTGCAGCACATGACCAAGGGCTTCGACAAGGTGCTTTTCTCCAACGTCAATTTCCGCATCGACGCGGGCGAAAAAGTTGCCATCATCGGCCCGAACGGCATCGGCAAGACCACGCTGCTGCGCTGTCTGGCGGGCGACCTTACCGCTGATACCGGCACGATCAAGTGGGCGGACAAAGCCAAGCTCGGCTACTACGCGCAGGATCATGCCGCCGATTTTGCCGAAGACAAGCTGATGATGGACTGGATGACCTACTGGCGCGGACCCAACGACGACGACCAGGTGGTGCGCGGCACACTGGGGCGCTTGTTATTTTCCGGCGACGAGGTGAAGAAAAAAGTGAAGGTACTTTCCGGCGGCGAAAAAGGTCGCATGTTATTCGGCAAGCTGATGCTGGCCAAACCCAACGTGCTGCTGATGGACGAACCGACTAATCATATGGATATGGAAGCCATCGAGTCGCTCAACACCGCGCTCGACCTGTACAAGGGCACCGTGATTTTCGTCAGCCATGACCGCGAATTCGTATCTTCGATTGCCACGCGCATCATCGAAATTTCCAGCAAGGGGGTCACCGACTACCACGGCAATTACGAAGAGTATTTGCGCGACCAAGGTATGGCTTTATAAAAACTCAAGTCTTCCTGCCCGCCACGGCGATCGATAGCGCGGAAAAAAATCTGCGCGACATCCTGACACTGTCCTTCGAACACTGCGCCGACCACGCCGCGATCGTCGTCTGGGATGCGCAATGCGATCTCGCGATGGCGCTTACCGAGGCTTACCGTCGCTGCCTGCCCGATGCGACCTTTATCGAATTCGGCAACCTGTCACCCGACGATATCCTCACCGCATTCGAGCGCCTGTCACCGAAAGACCTAGTGGTACTCATCCAGTCCACCAGCTTTCGCCTGAATGAGTTCCGCCTCCGCGTCGAACTTTTTAAGCGCTCGCTCAAGGTGATCGAACACCCGCATCTTGGCCGCATGGCGGGAAGCGAAGCGCTAACCTACATCGCCTCTCTGGCTTATGACCCCGCGTATTTTCGCGGCGTGGGTCACGCCCTGAAGGCGCGTTTTGATAGCGCGCAGGTCGGCATCATCGACAGCGGCGGCGAGCAGCTGATATTCCCTGCCGGTTTCGAGCCCTGCAAGCTTAACGTGGGCGACTACCGGGAAATGACCAATGTCGGTGGCCAATTCCCCATAGGCGAAGTGTTCACTGAGTCGAAAGATCTGGAAGCAGTGCATGGCCGTATACAGATCTCTTTTTTTGGCGACACCTCATTTACAGTCAACAAACCTGCGCAGCCAATCACCCTGATTATCCGAAAAGGCCGCGTAGCGGACACCCTCAACTCAACCCCCGAATTCGACCGTGTGCTCGCCAATATTCGAGCCGACGATGGTGAAGTCTGGGTTCGCGAACTGGGTCTGGGCTTGAACCGGGCACTTACACAGAACATCACCGTCTGCGATATCGGGACTTTCGAGCGCATGTGCGGTGTGCACCTGTCACTGGGCTCCAAGCACGGCAGCTACGCCAAACCCCAAATCAAAAAAACGACCGCCAGACACCATGTCGATGTCTTTGCCCTCACCAATATGTTTACTCTGGATGACGAAGTAATCTATCGCGACGAATCCTGGCAAGTTGCGCCGGTTACCCCATCGAGCAATTGATGACAAACAACACAAACAACCTTTTGATCGGGAATTCTGAAATCTCGTGCGCCACCTGTAAAGCCTGCTGCTGCCGGCTGGAAGTGATGCTGATGAGCGAAGACGATATACCTCACTCACTGACAAAACAGGATCGTTGGGGCGGATGGATCATGGTTCGGCTGGATGACGGCTGGTGTGCCGCACTGGATCGGCTCACCCTGCTTTGCACGATTTATCAGAACCGTCCGATGATATGCCGGGATTATCAGGCGGGCGACAATGACTGCCTTGAAGAGCGACGACAACTTCCCCCCGCAAGAATTTCCTCCTGATACCTTCGTTCATTAGCCTGACTATTGATCCGGCACATATTTAGCGTATGAGGCCATTCGTGCTGAGCTTGTCGAAACATAAACGGCTTCAAAGACTTCGACTTGCTCGGGCTGAACGAAGTGATATTTAACTCATGCCGGATCAATAACGGTTGCAACCAGGCCTAGCCGGTTTTCAGACGATCTGCCGCTGATCTATGTTTTATTCAGGTGCGGAGTGCTAGCGGGTCAACGCACCGGTAACAATTTTTGCCGCTGTTCTTGGCCAAATACATTTGCGCGTCGGAAATTTTCACCAACTGCTCTGCTGTCTCCCCATTGTCTGGATAGTTGGCAATCCCAATACTGACACTTATAGAGCAGTTTTTTCCCTCCAGCTCAAACGGGCGTGCGATGGCTTCAATAACTTTTTGGGCTACCTGAACCGCGCTATCCGGTGTTCGTGCATTACCCACGATCACCGTAAATTCATCGCCGCCCATGCGTGCCACCGTGTCCGAATCTCGTACACAGCTGGCGATTCGTTGCGCGGCCTCGCGCAAAAGCACGTCGCCGAAACAGTGACCGAGCGTATCGTTGACAATCTTGAAGCCATCAAGGTCGAGATACAAAACAGCAAACGATCCCCTCTCCCTTTCCGACCTTATGATTTGCTGATTGAGCCGATCATAGAACAGGATACGGTTGGGAAGCGCCGTAAGACTATCGTGGTGAGCAAGGTGAGTAACCTGTTCATTCGTTTGCTTGAGGCGTGTAAGCAGGGTCCAGAAAAAGCGCGCCTGAAATCCGCCGATGATATTTTCATTGCCCAACCGGGACTCGGCATATTTTGTGATGGCGTCATCACCCGTAAGATTAAAAGCGAGGCACGGGCTGCTTGCCGTAATTGCTTCGTCAAGCTTGGTAAAACTTCGTATGCCAAGTTTTTTCGCAATTGCCAACGCCGGAGCATGAGAATCGGCATCCATAATGCCGACGATTTCAATCATGGAATCTTCCAGAAAGAGTTCCAGCATTGCCGTGCCGCCACGGCCTGCACCAATAACAAGTACTCTTTGGATACTTTGTGGACTTTCCGCCATTGTTTTACGGTACCCCCTGATAACGGTAATATTTTATTGTATTTGGGCGGTCAACTGTTATCTTTTATTTATGCTGCAGGGCAAGCCTTTCATCCGGGGACAATTCGCAAGCATCAGCAATCAACACTACCCCCCGCCGTCCAATAATTTCTGTATCGGGCATCCCAATGAAAAAACCAGCTTACATATCCGGCCCGCAGGTCAGGAGCGGATCGTAACTCTTGCCGTCTCTGCTGATAAAAATATTTGAATAGGCTTCGTTTGGAAAATCACACGTGACCACCGTACTGACGTACACGCCTTTTGCAGGCCAGCAGTAGAGCTTTCTCGACTCTCTGGTACTGCCGTTGGAATTTTTCAGGTATTCCGTGCCATTCACCCCGCACTTCATGTCATCCAACTTAAACACATGCGCGCCGTTTTCCAATATGTATTTTTTGCTGGTTTGCGTGGAAGCCGACTCGGCAAAATACCACGCGGCGCCACACTCTGCGGCTCCGATTACGCCAAAGATTGCGGCAACGATAACAGAATATTTGTTCATGACTTCCCTTGCGAATTAATGCTGCTTGATAACTATTTCCGGGACGAACTCGCCAATCCGCATGTACATAATATAGTGCGCGCATGCCGTGAGCCTGACAATCAACCGCCGCGATGTGCTGACCATTTCCAACCAGCAGGATAATCTCAAAAGCTATATTTCAGCCCGGTGCTGTAGAGCATATCCCGTTTTTCGACACCCTGCGGCGGTCTTGAATCAAATGCAATATCCAGACTGATTCTAAGATCGAGATCTTCACCCAGTTTAACCAGCATGGATACCTGATCCAGCACGCGGTAATCTCTGGAGTCACCGAAAGTGGGCTGATAGTAGGCGGTATTGTACAAGCGTATCTGTTCATTGAACTGGTACTTCAGTACCAGATAAGCGTTGGCACGCCACACTTTCACATGCAATGCATCGGTGGTGCCCAGCTTGCTGTTGAGGGTCTCACGTTCGTGGAATGCACCCAGACCGAGATACCCCGCAGATCTCCGCTCCTCTTCAAATAGGACGCTGCGCACCCCCCCGCCAAGCAATATTCGTTGCGCGAGTCTGGCAAAAGGATCTTTTCCCGCTTGTGCATAGGCTTCAACTCCCCATGCCGGACTGATGTCAGTACGATGACGCAGGTGTGCGAATGCACGATCAGTGTCGACCTTGCCGTTACTTTTGCCGTAGGCATACTGAAGTTGCAGATACTCGGTGTATTGCGCGTGCTGCCAGAAGCTCAGCACCTCAGCCCTGCTGGCGTTCTTTTCGACATTGCCGCTTGCGCCATTGACGAGTAGATCCACAGTGGTATTCACACCCTCTGCGGGTTTGCCGATGATGGCCTGCTCGACATTCACAATGGCATGCGCCGGCAGGCACAGTTGCAGGACAATCATGCCGCAAAGCAGTAATAACCGTTTATGAGATTTCATAGCAGCACTTCCCTGAGTATCGGCGTTGCAGCGTATCGGACTCGTCATTTTACGCGATGCCGCAAATTCGTCGAAATTTCCCGCCACACGCGTGAATTGGATAGAATCTACCCAACTCTTTCCGGAACACTCGCGAGCCACATGCAGCGCTACACCCTGACCATCTCCTGCCCGGATCGCGCGGGCATCATCGCCGCCGTCACCGGCTTTATCGCCCAGCATGGCGGCTTCATCGTCGAGGCCAGCTATCACACCGAGCAGGAAGCGCTGCGCTTCTTCATGCGTCAAGAGATACGTGCCGATTCTTTACCCTTCGAGGCTGATGAGTTCGGACGCCGTTTTGCGCCACTGGCCGACGAGTTCGGCATGAGCTGGCAGCTTGCCGATTCGGCACGAAAAAAGCGGTTGATTGTTCTGGTGAGCCGGCAGGATCATTGCCTGAATGATCTTTTGCATCGCTGGCGCAGCGGTGAATTGCAGGTGGACATTCCCTGCGTCATCTCCAACCATGAGGATCTGCGCAGCTATGTCGAATGGCACGGCATCCCCTTTATTCATGTTGACATGCAACATGACAAGGCTGGCGCGTTCGACAGGATTGAAACACTTTACAGCCATCATCGCGGCGACGCCATGGTACTGGCGCGCTTCATGCAAATATTGCCGCTCGCGCTGTGCCAACGTTTTCCGGGACGAATTATCAACATTCACCACAGCTTTCTGCCGTCGTTCGTCGGCGCAAAGCCCTATCACCAAGCTCATCAGCGCGGCGTTAAGTTGATCGGCGCTACCTGTCATTACGTCACCGACGAACTGGATGCCGGGCCTATCATCGAGCAGGATACGGTACGCATCGACCACGGAGACACGGTGGAAGACCTGGTGCGCTATGGTCGTGACATCGAGCGGACGGTGCTGTCTCGTGGCCTGCGTTATCATGTAGAAGACCGGGTGCTGTTATGCGGCAACAAGACCATCGTGTTTCGGTAAGCAATCCTGCCGATTCGATTCCCGTACAAGCCTTTATTCAACGTCACATGCAATTGCAAAACCAACCTTGATTAGAACCCTGCAATTCCTACTGCTGCTCATCCCCGCCATTTTTTCGCTTCACGCGAATGGAGAAGGCTGGGAACTTGACACCGGGCGCACCGAACTGGGCAAGTTTGCGCTCGGCATGTTAAGCGGCGTAGTTGCCCACGAACTTGGCCATTATGTGGTGGCCACCTCGAAGGGTTATAAGGTCGGAAACGATGGGCTTTCCATCGTCTATCCAGACGCGGCATTTACCGATTCAGACCATTTGCAGGTAGCCTCTGCCGGATTTCAGACGCAGTGGCTGCTCGCGGAGCTGATATTGCGCGGCAGCAACGGCAGTGAAATGAAAGAGCCTCCCGGCGATTTCGGCGCGGGCATCGTCTGCGCCCATCTGGCCATCACAGCGGCATACCTTGTCTACCTGAAGGATCATGACCAGGGAGATATTGTCGGCATGGCCGACGCCACCGGGTATTCAAACAACCGGATCGCGCTGGCACTGGCAATACCGGGCGCGTTGGATGCATGGCGACTGTTCGGTAATCAGGTACCCGATTGGGTACCGCAACTTTCCCTGGCCAGCAAGGGTCTGGGTATGGCATGGGCATGGACTTATTGAAGTATGGCGTATGTTGCGGGTGGCAAGCAGCATCGCGCATATTCCCTTCTCTTGTTACGGGTTGCGGTAGCGGCCATTCCCTGACTCGTGCTATAAATACGAACAACTAATGCGGCAGATAATTTCATCCCACAGCCACTCCATATGATCCGTGCATTTACCCTGACCCTGCTTCTTTGTCTTCCTGTGCTCTCCCATGCAAGCGCGTGCGACTCGCCGGAACGCGAAAATTTCCTGACCTTCTTTTTTCGCTTTTCAAACACCAAGGATTTTGCGGTCAGCCGAACCCTTTACCCGCTGAAAGTGCTTGCGCAAAAATACGGTGTCGATGAACTTGGCAACGATTTGTCCACCTCCACCCGTCTGTCACGTTCAAAGCGGGAAGATGCGCAACTGCCCAGCCTCTCCTCGACGTTGCAGGATGGCAATCTTATTGCGAAGGTGCATGAAAAATCTGCCGATTCGTACGTGGTACAGGTGTTCGGCCAAAATTCGGAATGGGGACAAACCTATCACTTTCTGCGCAAGGGAAACTGCTGGTTTTTTCGTGAGTTCAGGGAACATTCAATATCCGACCAGCATTGGGTAGAGCAGCAAGAGTATGCGCCGCGTTCCGAATTTGTCCCGCACTTTTACATCAAGCCGGACAACCGTCCGTTACGGGCAATGCTAAGAGTTCTCAATCATCTGGCCTTTATTAATGAAAGTATTGCCCTGGGAGATTTTGAAGACGCACAGGCGGAATTAAACAGCCTTTGCGATAATCTGGAAGCCAACTCAGAATTTGCAATTGAAGACAACGATAAAATCGCCTCGCAGCTACGCGAAATCCTTTCATTAATCAACAGGGGAGGGGAAATAGACGGTGCTGTTCTACTTGGAAACATGAGCCGCTCACTTTGGTCAAAGGTCGATTAACGCGGCCATCCCGCAACCGCCGAAAATTAATGCGCCCGACCTTTCCCGCAAGATTAACAGGCAAAACCAATACAGCAGGAGTGGCACAGCACCCGTCTCGGTGATTTATTGATCCGGCACAAATAGGGCATGAAGCCCTTCGTGTTGAGACTATCGAAACATGAAACCACATGGAGTCCGATTTATGAAGCGCTATATATTTGCAGCAATCGTTTTCTCGCTCTGCTTTGCGACTGCGGGATTGGCCTTGGCAGAACCTGCAGTTGTCTACTGGGATTCGCCAACAGGCAAGGCAATACGGGCACGCATGTCGCCCGGGGCGGATTACTGGCAGCTTGCCCCCACCTTTGCCATGCAGCAGACACAATCGTATTGCTCTGTCGCCAGTGCAATCACGGTACTGAATGCAATGCCAATTGCGAAACCCGTCGATCCGACTTATGCGCCTTATGCTTTTTTTACCCAAAGCAATTTTTTTACCCCCGAAGTCATCGAAGTAATCGGCCCGCAAACCGTGCTTGCCATGGGCATGACCCGCGAAGAAATGGCCGCAACACTCTCTAAACACGGTGTCACTGCAAAATCTATCGCTGGCGACACCTTTGACGACAAGAGCTTGCGTACTTTGCTGCAAAAAACGCTGGGCGATGACGGAAGTTTTGTGTTGGCCAATTATTTTCGCGCAAGTCTCGGTCAAGTCGGCGGTGGACACTGGTCGGCATTGGCGGCTTATGATGCCGAGTCCGACAGCGTGCTGATTCTGGATGTGGCCAAATACAAATATACCCCGGCATGGGTCGGCATCAGCACCCTGCGTGAAGCGATCGCCACGACCGACACCACCAGCAATAAACCTCGGGGGTTGGTTATCGTCAACAAATGAGCCGCCAAACAACAGCCCGCTTTCAAACGTCGGCGATAAAACCATCCCGGCGCAAACAACGGATCCGCTGCGCTCCGCATTGAAACTATTTCCCGTTTCATTGCTCTATCACACCACCTCGAATCGAGTGAGTTTTATTCTGATAAATCCCGTCACCTGAACTCCAATCGAGCCGCCGCATGACGTCATCGTCCCCCCCCCTACGCATCGGCCCGTATTCCATCGTCCAACAACTGGGCGAAGGCGCGACCTCGACCGTCTACCTGGCGATCCGCGACGACTCCTACGCATCGGTGGCACTCAAGCAATTGCGCAAGAACAGCCGCACTGACATCCACAAAGCAATGTTCACCACTGAGGTCGAACTGGGCCGCAAGATGCATCACAAAAACATCGTTCATGTGTTGGATGCCGACCTGGACGAAAAGAGCGGCCCCTACCTGGTGATGGAATACGTCAACGGCGATCCGCTCGACCGGCACGAACATACCGACACCCTGCTGCCGCTCAATACCGTGGTATCGGTAATCGAGCAGGTGGCGGCAGCATTGCAATATGCCGCACGACAAGGTGTGGTGCACCGCGATGTCAAACCCGGCAACATCATTTTAATGCCCAATGGGCTTGCCAAACTAGCCGACTTTGGATGCGCCATACCGTCAACACAAATCGACACTGTGGTTGCCGGCAGCCTGGCCTACATGTCCCCCGAGCAACTGAATGGCGCATCAGTGGATGAACGCGCGGATATTTACTCGCTCGGCGCGGTACTGTATCGCCTGTTGACCGGCAGGTACACATTCGAAGCGGACAACACCTTCGATGCCCGCATCGCCGTTTTAAATTATCCAATAACGCCAATCGAAACCTGGCGCAAAGCACTACCCAGGGAATTAATCGCCGTGATCGAGCGCGCGATGCAAAAAAATCCCGACGAACGCCATGCCGACTGGGACGAATTCATCCGCGACTTCGGAAATGCCGCCCACGTGATCCGCCTGTCCGATTACGACATGGACGTTTATCGCGGTTTCAGCATGTCCACCCAATCCGTACTGTCCGATTTTATGTCTACCGACCGCGAGTTCTCCCGCAGCGGATTCTCGCGCAGCACCGTGCCTGAGTCGCATGGTGGATGAACACGCATCGGGTACGCACGATGTAAGGTACATGCTCATGATGCCGTTTGGCTTTCACTTGCTACTGCACCCATTTTACGCCGCATAAGCTTGAGGGGCCCCCATCGGACACCCGGCCCTTATCGCCAGGCCGGTGCACATTCTTATATGCACAATTCGGCGTGACTTTGTTTACTTATGGCAAATGGACGATCACAACAAAGTGGCATGAACTTTGCGGTGTCCGGGTTAACCTGTGACGCAATTTCGTGACACAGCACCTAATATCGCGAGTGTATCCAAAATGAACATGAACAGCCTGATACCTGAAACGCCTACCGACATCTTACGCATGATGGGCGACAGAATAATTCCGGATGAAAGAATCATGCAAGCACTCCACAGCAGCAAGCTCATGGAAAATCTGCGCGATTTTGAAATCAGTGTATTGGCAGGCCTTATCAATGTCCGATACTTCGAATCTCAGGAGCTTGTTGCAGAACTTAACGACGAATCATTGAAAGATGCCTTGATGGTTCTGGTCGAAGGCAAAATTGAGGTGAGCGCAATAGTCAATCATGAACCCATGTCCCTCTTCCTCGAGTCAGCCGGTGATCTGGCCAGAATTATCAGCTTTGTGGGAGGCAACACGATGGACATCAGTGTCTCGATCAAGGTAAAGGAACCTAGCGCCGTACTCCTATTACAACGCTCAAAACTGGAAACGTTGCTGAACTCACACCCTGCTATTGTTTATTGCGTGATGCGTAATCTGGTAAGGCATGTACACGGCGTGGCCAGACGCAAGAGTGCCGACAAGGAAGAGTTGAGCAATTACTTCTATCGAATGCACGGGCGGTACTAATTGAGATCATCAGTGGCACGTTAAGGGAATGCGGCAAAATCGTCGTATCCGCTTGCGAATCTCTTAAATACGAGAGAGCGCCGTACGCATAGGTAACAACCCAAGAGCTGCTGATTTATTGCGGGTCAAGACCTCAGGATTTCCGATGTCAAAGCGGACATCACGCTCAATACAACCGCAAATTACGCCCGAATTAATACTGGCCAGACCCTCGTGCTGCGGCTCAATCCTCGCTTCCGACAGCAGTTATCGAACCCCAAGTATTTCGGTATCGCCCAATTCTGGTGCATCAACGTTACGGCCGCGCACCCTTTCAGCACATTTGCCGGAGTTTGCACCGCAAGCATAGTTCTGAAATTCCTGTAATCCGCTCTGCAAGCCAGTGGCACGCTTTCTGCTGACATATCCTGCGAGGGTGCTGATCGGTTTGATCAGTCACTTGTGAAGACTAGGGTTCCGGTTGGCGAATATAGATCGTCAATGTCTGGTCCGAGAGTTTTCGGTCTTGTTTAGCGACAAGACTACACGGAGGGATAAAAGCCCGGGAGGTTGTAACCACGTTTCGGTTGCACCCTCTCGGGCTTTGTTATTTTCAGGAGTGAGTATGTCGTCACGTCACAAAATCAGCGCCTGGTGGTCCAGCCTCTGGGTGATACGCGGTGAGTTGAGCCGCCGCACCTACTTATTGTTCGCACTGTTCGGCATGTTGGTTCCGCTGGCTGCTTGGTGGGGCCTTTCCGTCAGCGGCTGGATGGACAAAGTGTTCATGCCGGGGCCGGTGGATGTGCTGTCCCGTGCCTATACCTGGTTTGTGGAAGACGATCTGTCCCACAACATCTGGATCAGCACCTATCGCGTTCTCGCTGGCTTCAGCCTTTCTGCCGTACTAGCGATTCCTATCGGCTTGATGATCGGTACTTACCGCCCTGTTCAGGCCTTGCTGGAACCCCTCACCGATTTCATCCGCTATATGCCGGCCGTGGCTTTCATTCCACTGGTGATGTTGTGGGTGGGCATCGACGAGAGTTCCAAGATCGCCATCATCTTCATCGGCACTTTCTTTCAGATGATACTGATGGTGGCAGAAGACGTGCGCCGCGTGCCCATCACCCAGATCGAGGCCGCGCAGACCATGGGTGCGAACCGAGGCGAGATCGTGAAGCTGGTAATCGTGCCATCGGCCAGACCTGCATTGCTCGACACCTTGCGCGTGACTATGGGCTGGGCATGGACCTATCTGGTGGTGGCCGAGCTGGTCGCCGCCAACTCTGGCCTCGGCTATTCCATCCTGCGCGCACAACGCTTCATGCAGACCGACAAGATCTTCGCCGGCATCATCCTGATCGGCCTCATCGGTCTGACTATCGATCAGTTATTTCGCTGGTTGCACCGCAAAAACTTCCCCTGGCTGTACAAGAAATAAGGCGAATGATGATGACCAAGATCAACATACAAACAGCGCACAAGACCTTTGGTATCGGTGACAAGCGCATCGTCGCTTTACAGGAAGTGAATCTGGAAATCGCCAGCAACGAGTTCGTCACCTTTGTCGGTGCATCCGGTTGTGGCAAGTCCACGTTGCTGCGCTGCATCGGCGGACTGGAAACCTTGTCTACCGGCAGTATCAAGGTGGATGGCGTGGATATCAACGGCCCCGGAGTGGATCGTGCCATGGTGTTCCAGCACTACAGTCTTTACCCCTGGCTGACGGTCACGGAGAACATCAAGTTCAGCCGACAGCTGCGCGCCGGACGTGAAGACCTGACTTCATCAGACGTCGAAGCCGCCTCAGGACGCGCGGATGCTCTGATCAACCTGATGGGCCTCAGCCATGTGCGCGATGCCTATCCCAATCAACTCTCCGGCGGCATGCAACAGCGTGTCGCTATCGCGCGCGCCCTGTTGCCGCGCCCACAGATATTGCTGATGGACGAACCGTTCGGTGCACTCGATGCGCAAACGCGCGAAGTGATGCACGACATGATCCTGCACGTCTCCAGGTTGGAGAAGACCACCATCGTATTCGTCACCCACGACGTGGAAGAAGCCATCTATCTGGCGCAGCGCGTGGTGGTGATGGCGCCGCGTCCGGGCCGGGTCGACAGTATCTACGAGGTCGATCTGCCAGCGAAGCGTGATCAGGACATGAAGCTTGATCACAGTTTCCTGAAACAGAAGAAAGCCATCTTGACCTGCATCCGCGAAACCGCCGGCATGCACACCGATCTAGAACTGCTGGAGCGCATGACTAAGCAGGCCGAACAACAGAACGACATGCAATGAGGAAAGATGAAATGACTGAGCCATTATCAAAAGCGAACATGCTGTGGAAAGAAACCATCCCCGGCGGTGCGCACGGGTCCTTCGTGATGAAGCGCGGCACGGCCTTGCGCATCACCGATGTGGAGGGTGGCACGAATCTTTCGGCGCTGTTTTACAACCAGGAAGAGAAGCTGGAACGCTACAACATGCCGGACACACTGAAGGCGCAGCACACCGCGCACCTCACTACGGGCTTCGTGCTGTATTCCGACATGGGGCGCGTGCTGGCCTCGGTCATCGGCGACTGCGTGGGTTGGCACGACACCATCAGCGGCATGAGTAACGCCGCACTGGTAGAGAAGAAGTACGGCAAGGCCGATTACCAGCAAGCACGCAACGCCATGCATCGCAATGCACGCGACAGCATGCTGATCGAACTGGGCAAGTGGGGTCTGGGCAAGCGTGACATCGTGCCCAACGCGAACTTCTTCAGCAAGGTAAGTGCCGACGACACAGGCGCCATGCACTACGCGGTCAACCATTCCGAGGCAGGTGCTTTCGTTGAACTGCGCTTCGAGATGAACGTGCTGGTGGTGCTGTCGGCCACCCAGCATCCGCTCGACACCAATCCGGAATACGCACCCAAGCCGGTGTTGCTGCAGGCATGGCGCTGCGGCACGCCGAATAAACAAGACCAGTGCCGCAACTTCCGTCCCGAGAACGTGCGCGGCTTCTACAACACCGAACTGTTGTTCCGTTAACGGTCATGGTGACGAAAATGAAACCCATCCGCAGCATGACCGTTTCCCTCCCCCCCGTTCCCCCTCTCCCGCAAGCGGGCGAGGAGTACGGTCGGCCCTCGCTACGCGAGATTCTCGATATACGCAGGAGAGACCATGAGCATCGTTGAAAGTAAATTAACCCCGAAACAGGCGAGCTACGATCTGGTGCTGCCCGCCGGCGAATCCTGGCTGCATGAAGTGAAACGCGGCCAAGTGTTCCGCATCCTCGATCTGGAAGGCAATCAAGCCGTGGACACCTTGTTCTACAGCGCACGTGACCCGGAGGAACGTTACAGCGCGGTGGATACCATCCGCGAACAGGGCAACATCTACCTGACAGCCGGTACACAGCTGATGTCCACCGAAGGCAACGTGTTGATGACCATCGTCGCCGATACCTGTGGCCGTCACGACACCTTGGGTGGCGCCTGCGCAGCCGAGAGCAACTCGGTGCGTTACGCCATCGAAAGGAAATACATGCACAGCTGCCGCGACAGTTTCTTGCACGCCTTGGGACATTATGATTGCGGTATGGACAAGCGCGACCTCACTGCCAACGTGAATTTCTTCATGAACGTGCCGGTGACTCCGCAGGGCGAACTGACCTTCGCCGACGGTATCTCCGCGCCCGGAAAATATGTCGAGATGCGCGCCGAGATGGATGTGTTCGTGCTGATCTCCAACTGTCCGCAACTGAACAACCCGTGCAACGCCTACAACCCGACGCCGGTGCAGTTGCTGATCTGGGATGCCGTCGCTCAATAAAACCAGGCATCCGGACGGCCGGGTGCATGACCAATGCATGACCAATACGCAGGACGACCTGCGACACAGGTGAGTAACCATGTTCGATAAAGTCTTGATAGCCAATCGCGGTGCGATCGCATGTCGCATCATCCGCACCCTGAAGAAGATGGGAGTCCGCTCCGTGGCGGTGTACTCGGAAGCCGATGCGCACTCGCTGCATGTGCAGATGGCGGACGAGGCCGTGTGCATCGGTACCGCTGCTGCCGTTGACAGCTACCTGCGCGGCGAACATATCTTGGAGGTCGCGCTGAGCACCGGCGCGCAAGCCATCCATCCCGGCTACGGTTTCCTGTCCGAGAACGCGGGCTTCGCCGAACAGTGCGCGGCGGCGGGTGTGACGTTCATCGGTCCGACGCCGGACCAGATGCGCCGCTTCGGACTCAAGCACACCGCACGCGAGATCGCGGAACAGAACGGCGTGCCTTTGTTGCCGGGCAGCGGATTACTGGGTGATGTCGGTCACGCGCACGCCGAAGCTTCACGCATCGGCTATCCGGTAATGATCAAGAGCACAGCTGGCGGCGGTGGCATCGGCATGCGTCTGTGCTGGAGTGCGGATGAATTGAACGAGGCATTCCAGTCGGTGGAACGTCTGGCACGCGCCAACTTCAAAGATGCCGGCATCTATCTGGAGAAATACGTCGAGCATGCACGCCACATCGAAGTGCAGTTGTTCGGCGACGGAAAGGGCGGCGTGATCGCGCTGGGCGAGCGCGATTGCTCGGTACAGCGCCGCAACCAGAAAGTGATCGAAGAGACACCCGCACCCAACATCACCCCGGAAGTCAGAAAGCATCTGCTGGATACCGCCGTGCGTTTGGGCAAGGCCGTCGGCTACCAGTCGGCAGGCACGGTGGAGTTCGTGTTCGATGCTTTGAGCGGTGAGTTCTACTTCCTCGAAGTGAACACGCGCTTGCAGGTGGAGCACGGTGTGACCGAAGAAGTGACCGGCGTCGATCTGGTCGAGTGGATGGTGTTGCAGGCGGCGGGCGAACTACCCGCGCTGGAAAGCATAGAAATCAAACCTGAGGGTTCGTCTATCCAAGTGCGCCTGTATGCGGAAGACCCGAACAAGAACTTCCAGCCGTCCAGCGGCGTACTGAGCGGCGTTGAATTCTCCGCCAACGCACGCAATGAGACTTGGGTGGAACGTGGCAGTGAAGTGCCACCGTATTACGACCCGATGATCGCCAAGATCATCGTCAAGGCGATGAACCGCGAAGCCGCGCTGGAAAAGATGAGCGCGGTGCTGGCAGAGACACGCGTGGACGGCATCGAGACCAATCTGGACTATCTGCGCCAGATCGTGGTCGACCATGTGTTCAGCGAAGGTCGCCAGACCACGCGATACCTGAATGCATTCGACTATCACCCTCACACCATCGACGTGCTGGAGCCGGGTGTGCAGAGCAGCATACAAGATCATCCCGGCCGTCTCGGTTATTGGAACATCGGCGTGCCGCCTTCGGGCCCGATGGATGCACTGGCGTTCCGTCTGAGCAACCAGTTGGTAGGCAATGTCGCAGAAGCGGCAGGATTGGAACTGACCGTGTCTGGCCCAACGTTAAAGTTCAACAAGGACACCGTCATCGCGCTGACCGGTGCGGCGATGAAAGCCGAGCTGGATGGCGAGCCATTGGCGTTCTGGAGCAGCCATGCAGTGAAGGCGGGCAGCTTGCTGCATCTAGGCGCAGTGCAGGGCGGCGGTTGCCGCACCTATCTTGCCGTCGCGGGCGGTTTCGACGTGCCGGATTATCTGGGTAGCAAATCCACTTTCACGCTGGGTCAGTTCGGCGGTCACGGCGGGCGCACCTTGCGCGTCGGTGACGTGCTGCATCTGGGTGTCCCAACTGAGTCGTATGTCGCGCGTGCGCTGCCGTCCGACTTGCTGCCGAGCTACAGCAAGCAATGGGAGATCGGCGTGTTGTACGGGCCGCATGGTGCACCAGACTTCTTCACCCCGGCCGACATCGAGACCTTCTTCGCCACAGATTGGGAAGTGCACTACAACTCCAGCCGCACCGGTGTACGCCTGATCGGTCCCAAGCCGGAATGGGCACGGCAGGATGGCGGCGAAGCCGGGCTGCATCCGTCCAACATCCACGACAACGCCTATGCCATCGGCGCGGTGGATTTTACCGGTGACATGCCGGTCATCCTCGGCCCGGACGGCCCCAGCTTGGGCGGCTTCGTGTGCCCGGTCACCATCGTGCATGCCGAGTTGTGGAAGATGGGCCAACTGCGACCGGGCGACACCGTGCGCTTCCGTTTCATGTCGCTGGAACAGGCCAATCATCTGGAGCGATTGCAGGACGCGACCATCGCGCAACTGAAATTGCCGAAGAAGCAAGATAGCTACCCCGCAGCGCAGAAAATGAGCAGCCCCATCGTGCACACCATTTCAGCCAAGGGCGAACAGATGCAGGTGGTGTATCGCCAATCCGGCGACCGCAATCTGCTCATCGAATACGGCCCGCTGGTGCTCGATCTCAACTTGCGCTTCCGTGTGCATGCATTGATGGAGTGGGTGCAGGCTACGGTGACCGATGGCAAGTTGCCGGGCATCCTCGATCTGACACCGGGCATCCGTTCATTGCAGATCCATTTCGACAGCCGCGAGTTGGCGCGCGATGCGCTAGTGAAGATGCTGATCAAGGCCGAGAAGAAACTACCGCCTATCGAGGACATGCGCGTGCCGACCCGCATCGTGCATCTGCCGTTGTCCTGGGACGACCCATCCACCAAGCTGGCGATCGAGAAATACATGCAGTCGGTGCGCAAAGATGCACCGTGGTGCCCGAGCAACATCGAGTTCATCCGCCGCATCAACGGTATCGAGGACATCGAGACGGTGAAGAACATCGTCTTCGAGGCGAGCTATATGGTGATGGGCTTGGGCGACGTCTATCTCGGTGCACCGGTGGCAACACCGCTCGATCCGCGCCATCGTCTGGTTACCACCAAATACAACCCGGCTCGCACTTGGACGCCGGAGAACGCGGTCGGTATCGGCGGCGCTTACATGTGCGTGTATGGCATGGAAGGCCCCGGCGGTTATCAGTTCGTCGGTCGCACCATTCAGATGTGGAACCGCTACAAGCAGACAAGGGATTTCAAGGAAGGCAAGCCATGGCTGTTGCGCTTCTTCGACCAGATCCGTTTCTATCCGGTATCGGAGCAGGAGTTGCTCAAGATGCGCGAGGACTTCGTGGCTGGCCGCTTCCAGCTCAAGGTCGAAGAGAGCACTTTCAGCCTGAAGGACTACAACCAATATCTGCAGGACAACGATAAAGAAATCAGCGCGTTCCGCGATACGCAACGTGCGGCGTTCGCCGCCGAGCGTGAGATGTGGAAAGCCAACGGTCAGGCCGAGTACGCGAACGATAGCAATGTAGCGGAAGCGGGCGCGGACAGCGAACTCGACCTGCCACCCGGCAGCCGCGCCGTCGCCGCGCACGTGGCCGGCAACGTGTGGGCCATCCCGGCTCCAGTCGGCAGCAAGGTGAAGGCGGGCGATACGCTGGTGGTGATCGAGTCGATGAAGATGGAGATTGCGGTGATCGCACCATGCGACGGCGAGATTATCCAGCTGAACTGCCGCACCGGCGGTCAGGTCGCTGCCGGTCAGGATCTGCTAGTCATCCAAGCTGAGGAGAGCTGAGATGAGACTCGATTTGAACATCGCAACGTTGCGTCGTCGTTATCTCGCGGGCGAGATCCATCCGCGCGAAGTGATGCAGGACATCGTTTCCCGCATCGGCGACGATCCGCATCATGTTTGGATTTACCGACTGCCGTTGGAAGAGATAGAGAAGTATGTGTCTGCGCTGGCCGACAAGGACCCCGCTGAACTTCCGTTGTACGGCATCCCGTTCGCGATCAAGGACAACATCGATCTGGCTGGGGCTCCCACCACGGCGGGCTGTGACGAATATGCCTACCATCCGCAACGCCATGCGACGGTGGTGCGACAACTCATCAACGCCGGCGCCATCCCCGTCGGCAAGACCAATCTCGACCAGTTCGCCACCGGCTTGAACGGTACGCGCTCGCCACATGGCGCATGCCGTAATGCCATCAACCCCGACTACATCTCCGGCGGTTCCAGCTCCGGCTCCGCGGTGGCTGTCGCTTTGGGTCTGGCTAGTTTCAGTCTGGGTACTGATACAGCAGGTTCCGGGCGCGTACCGGCTGCATTCAACAATTTGGTCGGTGTGAAGCCCACGCGTGGCTGGCTCTCTACACGAGGTGTAGTGCCAGCCTGTCGTTCACTGGATTGCGTGTCCATCTTTGCATTGAACACAGAAGATGCTGCCACTGTACTGTCGGTCGCAACAGAGCTGGACGAGCAGGATACATATTCGCGTCAGGTTCTCACGCATGGTTTCGATTTCGGTCGCGCCGAGAGTTTCCGATTCGGCGTGCCGCGTGCAGATCAATTGCAATTCTTCGGAAATCAGGATGCGACGCTGCTGTTCCAGAAAAGTTGCAATGCATTGCAAGCCATTGGCGGACAGAAGGTAGAGATCGATTTCCTGCCATTCTTGGAATCAGCCCGCTTGTTATACGAAGGACCTTGGGTGGCAGAACGCTATGCCGCCATACGTGAATTTTTCGATGCACATGCCGATGTGATCAATCCCGTGGTGCGCGAAATCATCGCGGGGGCGAAGAAGTTCTCCGCTGCCGACACTTTCGACGGGATGTACAAGCTGGAAGCATTGCGCGCAGAAGCCGCATTGGTGTGGAGCAAGATCGATTGTCTGGTGACCCCGACTGCCGGCACTATCTACCGCATCGCCGAGATGGAAGCCGACCCGATTAAACTGAACGCGAATCTGGGCTACTACACTAACTTCATGAACCTGTTGGATTGCGCAGCGGTCGCTGTACCCGCCGGTTTCCAACAAGACGGCTTGCCGTTTGGCATCACCTTGGTAGCGCCTGCGCATCAGGATGTACCGTTGCTGCATCTGGCAGAACGTTTGAGCAATCGTGAGCCAGTCAATAAGCAGAAACAGGAAGCAGGTCGGGTGCGCGTCGCGGTCTGTGGCGCACACTTGGAAGGTCTGCCGCTCAATCAGCAGCTCACCAGTCGCGGCGCGCATCTGGTCGCTCGCACGCACAGCAGCCCGGATTACAAACTGTATGCCCTGCCCGGTGGCCCGCCGTTCCGTCCCGGCATGGTGCGCGTGCCACAGGGTGGCAGCGCCATCGAAGTGGAAGTGTGGGAGATGGCAGACCGGGAGTTCGGTTCTTTCGTGGCGGGCATCCCCGCCCCGCTCGGTATCGGCACGCTGACGCTGGCCGATGGTTCCAGTGTTTTGGGTTTCATGTGCGAGCAGTATGCCGTGCAGGAAGCTGAAGACATCACTAGTTTTGGTGGCTGGCGCGCGTATCTGGAACAGCGCGGCGCTTGAGCATGGAACTACAGCTGTTCAAGACGCTGTGGGGGCATCAGGGCGCGCTGGATGATGCAGCCACTCAGACACTCGACGCAGGCTTCGTCGGCCTGGAAGGCAATGCCGACAACTTGCCGCAGGATGAACTGCGTGCAGCGTTGCAGTCGCGCAGCCTCGCTTACATCCAAGAGATCGTCACCGGCGGCAACTATGTACCGCGTCGGCATGACACGGTGCTGGAGCACATCGCTGATGTCGAACGACAGTTGCAACTGGGGCGCTCACTCGATCCGCAATGGGTGACGGTTATCGGCGGATGCGATGCGTGGACGCTGGAACAAAGTGTGCGTTTCTTCGGCGAGTCGCAAGAGATTGCGGCGCGCATGGGCATTTCCTGCAGCTTCGAAACGCATCGAAGTCGCTCGCTGTTCAACCCATGGATCACCTTGTCGGTGCTGGAGCGCTTACCGGAATTGAAACTTACCTGCGACTTCAGTCATTGGGTGGTGGTGATGGAGCGGCAACTGGACGATGACTGGGATGCCGTGCTGGAAGTCGCCAAGCATGCACATCACATCCACGCGCGCATCGGTTATGACCAGGGGCCGCAAGTACCACATCCGGCAGCACCGGAATATGCGGGCGCATTGGCTTCACACCAGCGTTACTGGGAAGTGATCTGGTCGGCGCAGCAAGCCGGCGGAAGAACATACAGCACCATGACACCCGAATTCGGGCCAGACGGTTATTTGCACACTCAGCCGTTCACGCAACAGCCTGTCGCCGATCTGTGGAAGGTCAACGCGTGGATGGGTCAGACAGAGCAAAATCATTTTCAGAAATGGCGTTGCCGCATCGCGCAGAAAAGCGAAGCGTAGATGTCCAGCATCGTGCATCGCACGGTTGTGATGCACAAAACGGATGCATGAATAGCAGCATCAGGCAGTGGCAACACCGGCGAAACACGCCAGATCGCCGCACAGCACAGTTGGCATACAACCTGCTGTGAAAGGTTTGTAGTCAGCGAGGGTGAAATCACCCTCATGAAGTGGTTGGTTAACTTTTAATTAGGAGATAGCAAAATGAATATCAAGAAACTCATCGCAGCTGTGGCAATACTGGTTGCTTCATTCTCGGCAGGCGCAGCGACACCAGTCAAGATCGCATTGACTACCTGGATCGGTTATTCGCCGTTCTACGTGGCCGAAGGCATGGATATGTACAAGAAGCAGGGACTGAAAGTCACACTGCAAACTTTTGCAGATCCGGCCATGTTGCCTTCAGCCGTTGCCGGTAAGGCAGTGGATGGCGCATTGATGACTTATGACCAGGTGATCGGTGCTGCTGCACAAGGTCAGGCGTTCAAGGTGGTGATGCCGATCGATTACTCCAACGGCGGTGATGCGGTACTGGCGGATATGTCGATCAACAAGATTACCGACCTAAAGGACAAGAAGGTCGCATATGCACCGCTGTCTCCTTCCGACTTCCTGATCTCTTATGCACTGAAAATCAACGGTATGACTGACAAAGACATCAGCCCGATCAACATGACACCGGAGGCGATCCCTTCCGCGATGGCCTCCAAGGCGGTACCGGCTGGTACGACCTATGAGCCGAACGTATCGCAGATCCTTGGCATGGGTGACGGCAAGCAGTTCCACGTGATCTATTCATCGAAAGAAGCGCCCGGTCTGATCGCCGACGTGCTGGTATTTGACGAGGCTTACATCAAGAAGAACGGCAAGCAGATCACTTCGCTGATCAAAGCCTATCTGGACGGTCTGGCCTACATGAAGTCGCATCCGAAAGAAGCTTCCGAGATCATCGGCAAGGCTATCGGTGTGTCTGGCAAGGAAGTGCTGGAGCAACTGGAAGGCGTGTACAACATCCCGCTGAAAGAGATGGCGCTGCCGTTCAAGCCGGGCAAGGACACCAAGTCCTATTTCGTCAGCGGTGAAGTGATCAACGAGATCCTGATGAAGAGTGGTCAGATCAAGAAGCCAGTCGCGATTGCAAGCACCATCGACGATACCTTCGTCAAAGCAGTGATCAAGTAATAAAGTGAATCGCCCTTCCTTCCGTCAGCAGGAAGGGCGTTATGCAAAGGAGCCACCATGCGTTCGCGCATCTTTCGCCATGCAGATGGCGTCATCCCGAATTCCATCGCCATCACCTATGCCCTGAGCGGCTACGGGGTCGGCTTGTGGCTGATGACGAGCAGCAATCTGGTCGTGGCATCGTTGGCCACGCTGTGGTTCGCCCACGCGCTCATTATTTCCGCCTATCTGTTTCATGAGTTTTCCCACGACACGATATTTGCGCGCCATGACGCGAATGCATGGGGTGGTGTGATGATGACTTGGCTCACGGGTAGCTGCTACGCGCGCTATGAGCATCTGCGCCACAAGCACGTGCGCCATCATGTAGATCGCGCCGATGTTATCAGTCTGGATACCAAGGCACTGATCCGGTCTCTACCACGTACCCTGCAGCGTTTAATTCTGCTGCTGGAATGGTGTTATGTCCCCGCTATTGAATTGCTGATGCACGCATTCGTCATCTTCCTGCCGTTTCTGCGCGAAGAGCGTCGTGCGAATAGAAGCCGTGTCGCATTCATCCTGCTGGTACGCGGTGTCGCTTTTGCAGCGCTGACTTACTACTCGATGCAAGCCTTGCTGCTATACGTTCTCGCCTACCTGATCATGGTCACCGTGCTGCGTTTTGCCGATGCCTTTCAGCATACCTATGACGCGTATGAGATTCTAACAAGCGACAAGGTGCCGGATGACAAGCTCCGCGACAAAGCCTATGAGCAGGCCAACACCTACTCGAATCTGGTCAGTGTGCGCTGGCCTTTATTGAATCTGCTGATCCTCAATTTCCCCTATCACAACGCACACCATGAACAGCTGTCCGTGCCGTGGTATCGCCTGCCTGCCTTGCATCGCAAGCTGTATGGTGAGAGCAATGAGCAAGTCATCCCGATGTCACGTTTGTTGCTGCCCTTCCATAGGCATCGGGTGAAGCGCGTACTGTCTGAAGATTACGGCGTGGTCGATACGGTTGCCGGCAAGGCGGACGGTTTCATCGGGGCGGTGTCTGTCTCCTTCCTGACTGCGGTGTGAGATTGCGATGACCGTATTACCGCCGCCCCGTGAGGGCATGGCGATCATCTCGCTATTGGTAGGTGCCTTGTTCTGGGGCATGCTGTGGTGGCCGCTGAAAGCGCTGGACAGCATCGGCGTCTCCGGCAACATCGTGCAGGTCTTTGCCTACGGTCTTGCTGCTTTGTTACTGCTGCCGTTCGCCTTGCGCAGCGTGGCGCAGTGGCGCGATCAACTCGGACTGCTGGCGATCATCACGCTGATGGGCGGCTGGGCTAATGCTTCCTTGGTCACATCACTCACAGAGGGGAGTGTGGTGCGCGTGATGTTGCTATTCTTTCTTGCACCGGTGTGGACCATCCTCGCTGCACGTCTTTTCCTCGGGGAGGCCGTCACCCGCATGCGCTTGTTGTCGTTGCTAATGGCGCTGAGCGGTTTGGTGGCGACGCTTGGCGGGCCGGCCCTATTCTCTACACCGCTATCAATGATCGACCTGCTGGCGCTCTCTTCAGGGCTGGCATTTGCGCTCAACAACGTTGCAGTTCGTGTTGCCCACCATTTGACTGATTCGGTGCGGGCGACCGCGATGATAGGCGGCTGTGCATTGATCGCATTGGGCTTCCTGTCATTTAGCGCAAAGCCGGTGCAGTTACTTGACGCCCAACAGATCGGTGCGATGTTGGCACTCGGTTTGCTATGGATATTACCCGGCACGCTGGTCACTTTCTATGGAGTCGCGCGTTTGGATGCCGGCCGTGCTGCCATCCTGCTGTTGGGGGAATTGGTGGTGGCGGTGATCTCCGCGGTTTTGATCGGGGGCGAATATCTGTCCTGGCGCGAAGCGCTCGGTGGATCACTGATCCTCTCGGCTGCCGTCATTGAGGCTCGCACTGAAGCTATGGGAGCGGTGCATGAATAACCCGCCTAGTGCACTGATTGTGATCGACATGCAGCGGGATTTTCTCGATCACGGTGGCTATGCCGCCACTGCGGGCATGGATGTGACTGCCCTGCGACGACCTATCCCGTTCATCCGCATGTTGCTCGAACAAGCGCGCCGTAGCGGCATGCTGGTGTTGCATACCCGTGAGGGACATCGTGCGGATCTGAGTGATTGTCCACCAGCCAAGCTTGCCCGCAGCCGTCAGGCTGGTGCAAAAATTGGTAGCCAAGGCCCGCTTGGCCGTCTGCTGGTACGCGGTGAATATGGACATGATTTCGTGGATGAACTGCAGCCGCTGACTGGAGAGCCGGTAGTGGATAAACCCGGCTACGGTGCATTCCATCAGACCGACTTGGCGCAGATATTGGCAACACGCGATATCAGCCGACTGTATATCTGCGGTGTCACCACCGAGGTATTCGTACATTCCACGTTACGCGAGGCGGTAGACCGTGGTTACGAATGTGTCTTGGTGGCAGATGGTTGCTGCCGAAGGAGGTATCTTCGGGCGCGTCGTTGATACACGAACCATTATCTCAGAACTGGAGGCATCAACATGAGCCAGGTTTTACGTCTGTGGCCTTTATTGACCGCTACACATCGTTACGACAAATCGCTGTCCACCCGTAATCAAGGACAAGGGCAGATCATCGAAGCGCCTATTCTGGCCTATCTGATCGAGACCACTAACGGACGCATCTTGTTTGATGTTGGCTGCGACTACGGCAAGATCGCAGAACCGATCCAGCGCGCTAGATACTATGACGAAGAGGTGTTTGCCTTCGGGGCACCTGACATGACCGAAGCGCAACGTCTGCCCAACCATCTGGCCAAAATGGGACTGACGCCAGCCGATGTGGACGTTGTGTTCCTCAGCCATCTGCATTTCGACCATGCAGGCGGACTGTGTGATGTGTGTGGCAAGGAAGTGCACGTGCAGCACGATGAGCTGCAATCAGTACGCACCGACCTTGATCCGGCTTATTTCAGCGATGACTTTGCGGGCAACTATCCTTGGAAGGTGCAGCACGGTGAATACGATCTGGTGCCGGGCGTGCGTGCGGTTTCTTCGCCCGGCCACACTGCAGGGCATATGTCGTTGTGGATCGAGCTTCCGAAGGGAGCGCCTGTCGTGCTATGCGGCGATGCAGCCGATCTGTCCGAGAATCTGGTCAAGGAGATCGCGCCGGGCTTGTGTTGGCAAGATCGCGAAGATATGGCCTTGGACAGCATCCGCAAACTGAAACGCTTGCAGCAGGATGAGCATGCCCAGCTGTGGCCTAATCACGATATCGAGTTTTTCCGCACGCTGAAACAGTTCCCCGGCTGGCACGAGTAGCGACCTGTTCCCGGCTCACCACACCTGAAGTGCGATGGCTCTTTGAATAGATATCTTTAGCATCCCTTCCTTGATTCAAATAATGCGTAACAAAAAAAGGGCACCTTACGGTGCCCTTTTAAATGGAGCCGAGGAGGCGGCTCCAGAAGGAGCTTGAATCAAGCGCTGTATGCGCGCTCGCCGTGTGTCGAGGTATCCAGACCTTCGCGTTCCGCTTCTTCCGAAACACGCAGACCCATCACCATGTCGACCAGCTTGAACAGCACGAAGCTGACGACGCCGGACCATGCGATGGTTACCAGCACACCGATAGTCTGTGTCGCCACCTGGCCACCCATGGTGTATCCGTCAACACCCACACCGCCCAATGCAGGCGATACGAAGATGCCGGTGCCGATCGCGCCGACGATGCCGCCGACCGCGTGGATGCCGAATACGTCCAGCGAATCGTCATAACCCAGCGATTTCTTCAGGCCGGATACAGCCCACAGACAGATCGGACCGACCGCCAGACCGAGAGCGATCGCACCCATCGGGCCAACCAGACCTGCTGCCGGTGTGACCACTACCAGACCGGCGACCACGCCTGATACGATGCCCAGCATCGATGGCTTACCGCGCAACATCCATTCCGCAAACATCCAGCTCATGCCCGCAGCGGCAGTGGCGACGATGGTGTTCAACAGTGCAAGCGCTGCGCCGCCGGTTGCTTCCAGGTTGGAGCCGGCGTTGAAACCGAACCAGCCCACCCACAGCAGCGAGGCACCGATCATGGTCATCGGCAGGTTATGCGGCGCCATGGGTTCCTTGCCGTAGCCGATACGCTTGCCGATCACGAGCGCACCCACCAGCGCGGCGATACCGGCGTTGATGTGTACAACTGTGCCGCCCGCGAAATCCAGCGCACCTTTCTCAAACAGGTAACCGCCGGTTGCCCACACCATGTGTGCGATCGGCAGGTAGGAGAAGGTGAACCACAGTGCGGAGAACACCAGCAGCGCGGAAAACTTGATACGCTCGGCAAAGCCGCCGATGATCAACGCGGTAGTGATTGCCGCGAAGGTCAACTGGAACGCGACGAAGGTGAACTCGGGAATCACCACACCGTCAGTGAAGGTCGCTGCAGTGCTGTCGGGAGTCATGCCCATCAGGAACAGCTTGGACATGTCGCCTATCATCCAGTTGAGACTGCCGCCGTCACCGAATGCCAGCGAGTAGCCATAAGCAACCCACAAGATGGATACGATCGCGAATATGCCGAACACTTGCGATAACACGGACAGCATGTTTTTCGCGCGCACCAGGCCACCGTAGAACAATCCCAGACCCGGAACGATCATCAGGATCACCAGCAGGGTGGACAGCATCATCCATGTGGTGTCGCCCTTGTTGGGAACAGGTGCGACTTCCGCTGCAACGGGTGCCGCTTCCGCTGCTGCCGGCGCCATTGCATCTGCCACCGCTGTGACGGTTTCTGCCGCAGCGGCTGCCTCTTCGGCATACGCCGGCACGGACAGCCCGTACAACACCGCCATCAAACCTAAGAGTGCGAATACTTTTTTAGTTACGGCATAACGCAAGCCTTCGCGTGCATTAGCCTTCACTGAAACTTCGCTTCGCTTCGTTTTCATATTGTTCTCCTTACAGTGCGTCCGGACCGGACTCGCCGGTACGGATACGGATGACTTGCTCGAGTTGGGCAACGAATATCTTGCCGTCCCCGATCTTGCCGGTATTGGCTGATTTCTCTATCGCTTCCAGCACCTGATCAAGCATGTCTGCCTTGATAGCGGCTTCAATTTTGACTTTGGGAAGAAAGTCCACCACATATTCCGCGCCGCGATACAGCTCGGTGTGGCCTTTTTGCCTGCCGAAGCCTTTGACTTCGGTGACGGTGATGCCTTGCACGCCGATGGCGGACAACGCTTCACGCACTTCGT